>Ga0157364_1003902_pt1 | contig 14673 bp, 11 predicted proteins | sample AttsexASBM2_FD_111476 | JGI IMG/M metagenome (GOLD analysis project Ga0157364, IMG submission 111476) | Fungus gardens microbial communities from leaf cutter ant in Ribeirão Preto, State of São Paulo, Brazil - Atta sexdens ASBM2 | ecosystem: Host-associated > Fungi > Mycelium > Unclassified ... | reverse complement strand
TTTTAGAAGGCCAAATGTTAACGCTTTAAAACCACAAAAAGGCGGGAAGATATATAAAATTTAAATTGTTATTTCGGTTGTATCAAATCTAAAGCTCAAAACTTTTTTGTACACCTAATATAAAGCTCTTATATAAAGATTATGCATTTCGCGGGTTTCTTCCCAGTGTCCAGATCCATTCTTGGAATATCAATGTTTCATGAAGAATGGAATGTGTCACAATCAGATGAGAGGATCCATTCTCCCATATGTCAAAGGAATAACAGATCGGATATAAAACAATATTTGAACTCTTCTTAAACTATCCAAAAAAATAAGACAAATCTTAAGAAATCCTAAAGATCAAACCTCCCCTCAGTTCCGCAGGAGTACAAAATATCTTGTTCCTGCGGGCAAGTATACATTGAAGAAACTGGGAGAATGGTCAACTTACGGATAAAAGAACACCAACGTGATGTCAGGTTAAAACACGTCACGCAATCAGCACTATCAGAACACAACATCGAAACAAAACATCAAATACTGTTTGACAAAACGATCACAATAGCCAACATTACATCATACTTTCCAAGAAAGTATAGAGAAGCCGTAGAGATACAAAAACACCCTAACAATGTAAATAGAGATAATGATAACTACAACATAAATAAAATATGGAAAACTATTCTCCCAGTTAATGAGGACTGACCGATCTCTCCCATCCCTCCCACCCTCAATTCTCTCCTTTCCCTCCACTATTCCAACAAGTAGCGTGATATATAAAAGGGGAATGACCCGGAGAAACAGCTCAGATTGCTCCTTGCCCTGATGTAAACTGCAAGGTTTACGAAACGTTGGCATTCCAAGAATGGATCTGAACACGCAAGAAACCCACGAAACGCATAATTTTTATATAGAAAGCATCCGTGGAAGTCTCAAGAATAATATAAAGCTCTTTTTAAAATAAATAAGTGCAATACCACTGAAACCGGGTGTAAGAAAAGCCAGATATTTCGAATATTTCGAAGGTTTGTCTTCTAAAGATATTTTTTTTAGATGAGTCTCGAAGATCTGCTGTCTTTCCTCCAACGTGGGAAGATCGATTAAAATGTGTCGATCAAACCTGCCAGGCCTCAATAATGCCTTGTCCAATACATTCGCCCTATTCGTTGAGGCCAATATAATGACATTTTCTTTTGCTATCATCCCATCCATTTCGACTAAAAGTTGATTCAACGTTCGTTCAGATTCTCGATCACCAATTCCGAATGAGCTTTCTGAACGTTTTTTGCCAATTGCGTCAATTTCATCGATGTATATAATACTTGGTGCTCTAAGGAATTAAAGCAAATATTAAAGTATTATTAAAATAAACTTAAGAAAGAAATAGACAAACCTCTTTTTAGCCTCTTTAAACAAATGTCTGACTCGAGCAGCACCTAAACCACCGAATACCTCAATAAATTCGGAGCCGTTCATAAATAGGAAAGGAACGCTCGCTTCAGTCGCCACAGCTTTAGCTAGTAATGTTTTACCGCATCCAGGAGGTCCCAAAAGTAAAACGCCTGAAAATAGGATTATATTTTTAGAATTCAATTTTATATACATAAACTTAGAATGATGTTTTATTTATATATGTGTGCCTTCCAACAAGCGACACAATGATCATGCATCTTTGTTTAACATTGGCAAATAACAAGGATGATCCATTGTCATTTGTGTCGCTTGTTGGAAGCACACACATAAATGTTTGTGTTTTGGTGCACTTGCCTTGTGGTATTTTAGCACCCAGTAATTTATATCGTTCTGGTTTTTTCAGATAATCAACAAACTCCATCACTTCTATTTTAGCTTCCTTTAATCCAGCTACATCCCCAAAACGTACACCTTTACCCTTTCCCATTAATGGTTCGATTAGAGTAAATTTTGCCTGTTTCATTTGCGAAATAATTTCGAAAGGTTTAAAAGAGAAACGTTTTCTCACAAAACTAAAAACGATGGCGATTATCAATGGAATAAGTACAAGCATTACGACATTCGCTATATATTCTATCTTTCTTTCGTAAATTACTTGTACTCCTTGACCTAAAATATTTTATTAAAAGATTGTCATTCTAGTGGTGTTTATTAATACTTTGCAAGTGATTTATTTACCTGCTTTTATGCCAAGATTTTTTTCCACCTTCCTCAGTTTCTCTTCAAAATTGTCAATACTTGGAACAGCCATAAGATATCTCTTGTAAAAGCTTCTCTTTCCTTTAATAATAGCACCATCGTGCACCACAATTGTAACATAGTCAATAATAGGATTTATAATAATCGCTTCAACTTCTCCTTTATTCAACATGTCATATACAAATTCATTCCAGGAGACAGAAGTTGCAGGCTATGTAAACATTGCAATACTTTATACTTCTTATGAAAATAATTCCTATGGCAAATGTTGTTGAGAAAAAACTTACTTCTGAATTTAAATACATTTCTAGCTGGTATTTCAATGCAATTAATACAACGTATATAAACATAAGCAACATGGAGAGCTTAGTGATAATTGATTTCATATTTTCATTTTCATCATCAGGCTTCTTGTCTGAATTATCTATGCCTGATTTCTTTGATGATTGTTTATTGGAATTACTACATGTAGTATTAAAATATCTAATACTATTAAATCTTGGAGAAAAGCTAACTTTACTACTGCACAACAATGTCGACTGCACAGTATGTAATTCTTTACGAATTTTCTTATAAGCCTAAAAACAAATCCAGCAAATTATTAACATACATGTAGCAGTTTGCAATCAGATTCAAATAGAATATTAGGACTAATATTACAGACTAGCAGTTGCATTTACATTAAGCTTGTGTTCTGCTAGATACTGCTGACATAAATCTTATAACAGATTATCAGCAGAAACCAGGCAGAATCTATCATTTTGTAACAATTTTAATTAATAAAATATATTATTTAAATTGTGAAATGATAGACTGCTTGATATTTGCCATCTTATTCTATATTAATAAATTTCGCTATTTTTACTGGATTTTTTCTGACAAAATTTATAGCAGATGCTTCGTAAAATCTGTTTCCAAACAAACTTTATTAGGTGCATATTCTCATTAATGATTTTCTTTTCTGTCAAATATATCCATATTATATCTATATAAAGACCGATTCAGGTTGATTATTATTACACTGGAATAGCCAAATGCAAACACATAACTTATTGCAATATCTGTTGCCAATCTGTTGACTTATTGCAGACAGTTTACTTATTGAGACAAATTAAAAATTAATTAGTTAAATAAATAGAAATCGGAATAAAAGATCACAGAAACATGTTGATATTTACATGATAAGACATAGAAAGAAATAACCTATGAGCTCCATTATTATGCGCGTAATTCAAGTGTTTGACGTTGTAAACAAGTTTTTCATTGGGAAAATAAATTCTTTTAGATGGGAAATTAAATATTCGACTTGGCACCATAAAATATCGCTTCGAGTACTTGGTTAAATTCTGCATAATTCGAACTTGAAAGCACTTTAAACGCAAGGGCCGACAAGGGTTGCATTCTGTTTATAGTTCATGGTGGAAAAATAGTCCATGGCACATACAAAAACGTAAACGTGCCTTTACATAGGAGCGTCAAGCGATGAGCATCGAGTATTGTGACCTTATTATTCACTAAAAACAGGTCACGTGAGCAAAATTGACGAATAGAAATCTCACAATGCTCGATGCTGTCATGTAAAGATACATTCACATGCAAGCGTCAAGCAGGCAGCGGAAGCAGTAACCAATCAATGAGGCGATTTTTACAGTAACGTAAAAAAATAATTTTTACTTCACTGCTCATATCGCCCGGGTTGATTAGTCACCATTAGTCACCATTTTAGGCTGTGATTAAAGTCTCGTCACAAATGCTTTGAAGAGTTTGATGGACCAATTAGAAGAAAGAATTTTACAAACTGACCAATTAAAAAACGTTTTAAAACGTTTGCAATATCGCTTTGATCATACCCTTAAAGTTTTAATTGTTCCAAAATGCTGGAAATCGATTCGAGATCTCGGAGAGAGAAGTGACCAATTGCATTTGAACAATTAATAATTCGGTTTGTTCACCAATGTGATTGATCATTTTTTTCTTTCTCTCTATCAATAAAAAAAATGACTCATCAAATTGACGTCAAATCGATGTCGAATTGAGAAGTTTTTTCAATGAAGCAAAAATATTATATTGATATCGTATCGATTTCGTATCAAGATTTTACATATAAAAGGATATGCAATAATTATAATATTAGGTGGGAAAAAGTTTGTGGCGTTTTTTTAATGCCATCTAACGGGAAAAACGCCACGAACTTTTTCCCACACCTAATATTACAATTGAACAAGACAGTAATAACAGGAGTAGCTATTTATTATTTATTTAAGGCAACTCGAAAATAAATCAAAATTCAAACACATATCGAATTTTTTACCCTCATCAGAGCCATCGGGCTAATTTTGATGTCCAAGACATACCGTATTGATATTAACTTTCTCACTGGATACAACTCAAAGTGCTAAAAACGAAAGCTAATTGTCGTCTCACACAAATTATGTTTTACAAACATAAATTCACTGCTTTACAAACAAAAATTAATTGCTTTAAGTACACAAATTCTTTGCATTAGCAGTGAATTTGTGTTTTTAAAACAGTGAATTTGTGTTTTTAAAGTAGTGAATTTATGTTTTTAAAGCAATGAATTTGTATAATTAATGCAAAACTTATACATAGAGTTGTATATCAAGTCGAAATGACATTTTAATCTCTGAAATCTTAGTCTCTGTCTCTAAAGTCTTAATAATTCAAAGCCACCCGCCGTGTTTTTTGCCAGATTCTTTCGTTTGAGTGAAAATATATCGAATAATTGTATCGAAAATGTATTTTTTTAGATTATAGATTTGAAGCGGGGGGAAGTTATTCTAAATAATTACCAAAAAAATTATGATTACAATTGTCACGTACCTACATTATACCATCGACAATTAAATGTAGAATGTGTTAGCTTTATTTTTAGGTTATATGAGATTTTGACGTGTGAGAGGCTAAAGCTAAACGTGCATGTCAAATATTGTGACATAATTGAATATTTTATACTCGACATGCGCAGGTAATGTATTTCATGTAATTTTAATTATACAGTTTAGCATCCCGCAATTAAAAAATTAATAAAATTAAGCTTATTCGACATTAGGCATTTTTGCATGAAACAAAAGAGTCTAGCAGAAATATGGGTTGTTGTGTTTTGAGATTGCCTGAGATTTCCGAGAACGAAGATATTACTCGTTAAAGTTGACTATTTAGATTAGGAAATCTGTTACACCGATGGCATAGAGAGACACGAGACATGTAAGTGAGGCTAGAATAAATATTTTTTGCTTTAATTACACAAGTTCTCTGCTTTAAAAGCACAAATTATTTTCTTATATAATTTTTGTTTTTAAAGCAGAAAAGTACCTGAAATTGCAAGAAATACCTGAAATGTATACATATATGGCTATAAAAATGTGATAGCAGCGCGTGCTCATACATTTCCTAACTTGAATAATCATCAACTTTATCAATTAACATTTTGATTCATAGGGCAGAACGACGCTTATTTCTGCTAGATTCTTTCACATCATACAAAAATGCATCAAGTAAGCCCAATTTTAATTTTAATTTTTGAGCTACAGGATGCAAAACTGTAAAAATATTTTACTAGTTTGTAAAAACATTTTAGGCACGCATTGATCCTGACACAATTAACATTGCCTTGGAAATATGATTTTTCTAAATGGAATTTGTGGCGAATGTACAGAACACGAGCAAATCATAAAACCAAAGAATACGAAGGTCGCAAATTAGTGGGGTAATAAGAACAGATAGGAAAAGATTTTTTAATAATCCTTTTATTTTAATTTGTTTTATTTTATACTATATTAAATAATATTTAAAATGATATTTATATTTATTGCAAACTATTTTACTTATATTTTGATATATTAGATTCATTTGTTTTAATTGATCTTGTTGCACAATTCATCTTTTCTTTTTTTTTTTCTCATAATAGGCAAAAAAGGGGAAAGATGAGTATTGTGTAATAAGTTTAGCTAAAAGAAACAGATCTACTTAAATAATTCATATATTTAAATAATTCATGTATATAAATTGTGTATATTTTCGTTATAAAATATATCCAAGTATCCAAATTTTTTGTTCTTTAGCTTTTCAATGGAGAAAATGTACTACGTAGTTGCCGATGTGGGAAATTATAAAAATTTTTTACCCTTTTGCAAAAAATCTGAAATTACTTTGAAAACCAAAGACTTCTTGAAGGCCAATTTAGTAATTGGGTTTCCACCTATAAACGAAAATTATACTTCAACAGTGACTACAGTATATCCAAGGCTAGTTAAAGCCGAATGTAAGGATGGCAGATTGTTTCATCATTTAGATACCCTGTGGTTATTTAGTCCTGGACTGAAAAATAATTTAGAAACATGTGTGATTGACTTCTCCTTGTCTTTCGAGTTTAAGTCTACCATTTATTCTCATTTGTCAAATTTATTTTTTAATGAAATTGTGAGACAAATGGAGAATGCTTTCCTTGAAGAGGCTGTAAAAAGGTATGGCCAACCATGTTTAAAAACAGTACGGCTACAAAGATGACACAAGATATCTATAGAAATCATTGAATATATAGATAATATTTATTTTTTGACTTAATGAATTTATCTATTGTTACCTAATTCTTTTTAGAATAAATATATGTAACCTTAACAAGAATATATAACAATAATAAGACAATAAAGTTATAAGCTCTCTAAACCTAAAAAGAACAATGTAAAAAGGAACAAAAACCAATAAGAGCCAACACAGAGCAGTAACGTGTAAATTATTTATTAACAAAATTAAAGTTAATGATATACGCATCAGACGCATTAAAAAGTGTATCAACTATTATCAACTGCCTCAAGTCAAAATAGAAACAGTCAGTGCACTGGAAAGAGCGCTAAGAATTCAGTCAGAATCTAGAAAATTCTCAACTAAAGTCACTTTATTGAGTATTGCAAACGCCTTTCAAATTTACACATTTGTATATACATATATTCTTTATTTAAGAAAAATGAAGCCATCAAATAAATGTTTTTTAATTGTAATTAATAATAGTTTATTTATGATCAAAAAAATATGTATAAATGCTTAATTTAGGCATTTTATTTAGACTGTGTTTCAAAATACTGAAAATCTATAGTGCACGCGTAACGTAAACTATAGTAATTTCAATGCTGGCAGTAAATTTGGAACACAACCTTCATAGGATAATATCTAATTATTTCCAGTATTGCTATCGTCATTATGCGCAATATTTCACTCTTATATTCTTTCCATCATGCCACCAACTATGTTTGAAACTTCCGCCATATTGACGCAACATTTCAGAAATCAATTGCGATACTTTATAAATTTAGTGACTTTACACTACGAATGCTTCGAGGCATTTTTTTGATTGGTCAATTAGTAAAATTAATCGAAAAAAAATGTTACCTTTCTACCTATGACGATAGGTCTGTTTTTTATTGCTGCGCTCTCTGAATTGAAATGAATCAAACGTATATTTTTGTTTCGTTTCAATTTATTGCACCGTGTACACCAGTTCAGAGAGTGTAGCAGTAAAAAACAGACCTTAGGGACTGGTTTCATCAATGCTGATCAAGTTCAAGCGTGATTAACTGTCAACCGAAATTAGTCGATTTCTATAGTCAGTCAATAGTCATAGCAGTGTGCGCTTCAAAGGATTAATCCTGTCACTTGGTTGTCGTTTACAAATTCGTGCACGTTCCTTGGAAAGAATGACAGTGGTAAGTTAGGATCATCCGGTATAAAAAAGCTTTATATTATATATTAAGTTTAAGGTTATACGCTTTGTTTTGTTTATGATGATTCCACAGTGAGTCTGTAGAAAGTTTCTAAATAAAATGAATACACGATTCATTTAAGTCCAATTACATTTAATTAGAACAGAACTTACAATCGGAAAGAAAACAAGAGAAGAACAGAAGTTTCAAAAACGTCACAGTGTAATATTAATCTTAATATCGAGTCAAATAAGCAGAGATCGATTCTAGTACTTCGTACAGTGACAGATTGCTTATTCTAAACTTATCTGAAACGAGAAAATTATCAAATATCGCCGCTGCAAGGCCTCGCAAGACACGACCGCTTGTACAAAGATCCATAAAAAAAGAGAAGAGCAACATTGATGTTCAAAACTTTTGACAGATCAGCAACTTTCAAAAATAATGCCATCTCTCGCGTTTAGTTTAATGTAATTACCAACAGATCAATATTATAATTCATATTCTCAACAGAGTCTGTAACCGGTAGTCCTAAATCTTATCGGTGAATCGATCAAGTTAACCAATTTTTTTAAGATTGACCAAATTCGAGTTTGAATTTATTCCTTTCTATTAGTCGAAATAAATGACTCGCTGTTAACATTTAACTACTTATAAATGCGAAAAGTCATAGTTATTTAGATTAAGATTGTTTATTTAAGATCTTTTATAAGACTACCGACCCATGATAGAATCAGCTTTATATATAAAATAGAAATCTTTTTTTATCATGCTGTTGTAGAAGTTTTAAAAATTGTGACAAAAGAATTGATCATATATTGCATATGATATATTGGGTTGTTCGAAAAGTTCGTGCTGATTTTGAAGGAAAATTGAAACGCAGATTTAAATTTTAGTATACATTTATTAAATTATGTAGGTTAGTCGGCACGAACTTTCCGGACAACCCAATAAATAGTAGATGTATTAATAAAAGTTTGTTTAACTCATCTCGAAGAAAGCAGACTATCTGTTGCAATATGACAGTATAACAGAAGACATATTTCCTCATTATTTGATTTCCAGATATGTATTGCAACAGATTGTCTGTACTCGTATTTTGTCGACAGAGCTTGTCGATATTATCTATCAGCAGATTATTAATAAAAACCACATTCAATCTGTCAGTTTGTAAACATTTAAATGGAATAAATAATTTAGATGAAGATGAATCTTTATTACTCTCAATATTATAAGAGAATACATCATTTAAATGAATGACAAAATGGCAACTTTTGTTCAGTTTCTCCAATCAATTTACCATTATATTATCTTCTATTTCTATTATGCTGATTCTGTAATGAGTTGGTAGATGGGTAGTTCCTAAATCTTATCGATGAATCAGTGAAATTGGCCAGTATCCAATTTTGTACAATGAAGACTACCAATTTTTTTAGAATTGGCCAAATTCGACTTTGTATTTATTCTCCTATCGATCTAAACGATTCGCTGTATAATTAATAACTTGTAGATGTAAAAAATTATAGTGTCCTATTTTGGTTAAGACTGGCTAAGACTTAAAATTTTCGACTATCTACTCATTGTAGAATCAGTTTTAAGTTTGTTCGTGTTGCATGTTCCATCAAGCACAGAGTGAGTAGGAGCTATGGTAGAATCATGTTGAAACCTTATAACATGATCAAATTTATTGATATTCTCAACAAAATCGTAGCATATTTTCAAAATCTGTTTTTTAACAGATTTGTTTGGTCAGGTCATTAAAATGATTTATAAAGAATACTCTTAAAAAATTGCACATCTGACATTAATAAATCTTTTTTGAAATTTTTAAAAAATTTTTCAAGCTTGGCTCTTTTATTAGTAATAAAAAAAATTTTTAGCGATATTTTATTTGAATAATTATTTAATAATTATTCAAATAATTGAATAAATTATTTAATGCCATAAATTGCGAAATGACAAGAAATACTATGATTTCATAAAGTATATACAGTATTTTCTTTGAAATAAATATAATAAATAACATTCTAATCTAAAATTTTGTACAATTTTTGGAGCATTTGTGGAGCAGAGTGTCAAAATAAAATTTGTAAAACGAATTATGCTTACAAGAAATTTTATTCTGACAAATATTTCTAAAATTTTTCTTATTCGTGTGCCATCTCTATGCTTTTTTTATTGAAATCGATCATCTTTTTGCATTTATATCTACATACAATACTATATTATTATATATTTACAATTGATACAATAATCACAGCAGGTTAAACACATTAGCAATTATCAAATTTTCTTTGAAATATCATTTATTATGAATTATGATTTTGTTATTTTAGGAATTGAAGAAATTTCTTTATGGATTATTAACTGATGTGGAAGGTTTGCATAGCATATTAATTACTGACAGGGATGGAGTACCTGTTATATCCGTAGCTAATGAAAAGGCACCAGAGTTAGCTACAAGAGCCAGTTTTTTATCTACTTTTGGCATGGCTACGGATCAAGGAAGTAAATTGGGGCTTGGCAAAAATAAAACCATTATATGCATGTATAGTAATTATCAGGTAAAATACATAACAAATTGTATCAAATATACGTTTATATTAAAATTTATACATAAATTTTATATTATTTTATGTAATTTTATGTAATTTCAAAACAAAATTATAATTGAGATCTTGAAAATTATATAAACACATAGAGATAATAAGTAATAAAAAAAGATAAAAGAACAATTATTTAAATATTACTAGTAATAATTTATTTAATAAAAACGTTTTAATATTGGTTATTTTATTAAATATTACAAACTTTTATTATTATTAAATAATTTATACTTTTATAAATATCAAATAATTTTTTTTGTCATTTCTATATATGTATATATATATATATATATATATATATATATATATATTTTTTATTTTTATATTTAAATTAAATTATTTGAACTATACTAAAGATATTACAAAATAAATTCTAAAATTGTTAATGTATTATGTATGGATATAATTCGTGCTGATTGATTTTAGAAGTTGTTTTCATAATTACCTAATAATATTTAAAATTAATAATAATATTTAATATTTAACATTATCATATTCTTTATGTTTTTCTTTTTCAGGTAATTCAGATAAATAAATTGCCATTGGTCATTAGTTTTATTGCTAGTCACAATTGTAACACCGGTCATGTATTATCGTTGGAAAATAAGATTGATCCTATCTTAAGTAGTTTAAAAAATGCAGTGGTGGAAGCCTGATGGTTACCTGTTGTCCATTATGGGTGATAAATGCTGAACACTGTTCAGATATGAATTTATAAGTTAAGTTGCAATTATTATATAAACAATAATCTTTTTTCAAGAATATATCAAATATATTTTTACGTTTTTATTTGCTTATGTTTATTCATATTGCTGCAAGTGTGTTTTGAAAAATGAAAGATCTTTTAGAATGATTATTACATGATATTTTAATGCAGAAATCGGTAAATATGTCGATAGAGAGACCGCTCTGATGACCTTGACATAAGCAGAAGAAAGATGAGATAGCTCTTCGCATGGAAGTTGCACTCCCTTAAGCAGAGGGGAGAGGTAGAGTGGAATTCGCTTCACGTAGAAAATCCAACATCCCTTAGTAGAGGGAATATGGAGTAGTTCTTAATATTGTATAGCGGAAATGAGACGTTATTTCTTAAATTTGTTGATTAATAATTCTTTTCACGAATAACGATAAAATCTCTTAAGATTATTATTGAGTCAAGATCAAAGTCATTAAAGCGATTTTTTCCGATCAGCATATTAGTCCAGAAATCTATTAGAGAGATGTTTCTTTTTAAGAAATGCAGAGGTGTAATCAAAGTTATAATATTATTTATTTATTAAGAAAATACTTGATATTTTTTATGAAAATTATCATGTGTAATAACGTTTCAATTTATTAAGTGACATTAAGTAAGTAATAAATTGTTAAAAACTTTTTGAGATTTGATAGATTTTAGACAAAGAGAGAAGAGAATAACAAATTTTAAAATCATGAGACTTCAAGCCATTTAAATATACTAATGTTTGTAAAATTTTTAAAAATATCCTACAAAAGTACCTTTTATAAGATCATTTCAATATGACAATTAATTAAATAATTGGATTTGATAAGCAAGATTTTTAGAAATATTTCTAGAGATGTACTCACTTAATATAAATGTAATATTTATTTCATTGTTTAACCCTTAAGTAGACATACAAAATCATTCTCTGATTGTTATGAAGCAATAGTTTTGGAGCCCCCCCCCCCTCCTCCTCTCCCGAGGAAATTAAATATTGGATCATTTTATTCATTTTTTATTCATGATACTCCTATGTGACTCCTTTTAAAACTGGAGTCCATCTAGGAGAAGAAAAGAAAAAGTGACTGTAATCCCCATTCTGCGCTTACTTAAAGATCGAAACTTCTGACTAGTTGCTGCAACCCATTTTTAAAAAAAGCAGTCTCATAATTTTATTTTATCCAAATTCTCTATTTATAAAAAAAAAAGGCAAGAATTTCAATCATTTCTCACTTGACATCACGATCCAATATGACCGCGGCGACTAGTCAGGAGCTTTAATCAGTATAGTAAATTTAATGAATAAATTAATTTTATAAATAATTTTGATTATATAATATATAGTATAAAAATTAAATTGGGATTTGCCGAGTGATTATATTTATGTAATTTGAAGAATCAAAGAGGATCTTGTTACATCATGAATGATCATACATTTTTAGTAATATTTTTAAATAAATTAATAAAATGTAAGAAATGCACAACACAAGAAAAGTGAGTTGCTATAAAGAGTAAATCAAAGGTTTATCCTCAAGACCATCAAGAATGTTTTGCGCAGCGACTACCGACATATCGTTACGGGTCTTGATTGTCGCGCTACCTATATGTGGCGTAATTGCTGTAATTATCAAAATAAAAAATTAATATGTATTATACATATATATAAATTATAATACATCGTAATAGTATTACATTCCTTGAATATTTTGAAATTATAGAATTTCTAAAGCATAATCGATTTATTGAATACTCAAGTGTGTGATATCGCATGTTACAAGAAAATAATAAGAAAATAAAAATGACGACTTTTAAATTTGTACATATTATTAAAATATACAAAGAATTATTTTAGCACTTTAGATTCAAGCTAAGCTGCTTAGTCTTTATTTCTTGTCTGTTGCGTGTTCACATCGCGATCTAATATGATACTTACTTAATAATATAATAATGTAACGAAAATTGAATACTCAAATGTATCGTATGTTACAAGAAAATAACAAGAAAATAAAAATGATTACCAACCGACATTAGGTAGTTTTAAAAGTTCATGATCCGGAGGTAGCGGTTCTGGTTCGGTAACATCTAATCCGGCAGCGAATATCTTCTTATTACGAAGAGCTCTCACAAGTGAATCGGTATTGACAATTTGACCACGAGACACATTTACGAAGGTGGCTGTTTTCTTCATCTTATCAAAAGTATTATCATCAAAAAGTCCTCGAGTTTCGTCATTTAGAGTTGCTGAGATTACGATAAAATCACTCTGTTTTAGAAGCTCATCCAGAGATACAAACGTTGCCCCAAGTTCATCACCTGAATCATGTTAGTTAATTTAAAAGACTGTTATGCAAAAACTTTTTAACAATCCTATAATATAAATTCACTATTTTAATTAAAAAAATGCAGCATAACTTTTTACGAAGCTATAAATTCTACTAGAGATTTTTACATAATTATTCAAATTCATTTATTATCTACTATTTAATTAATGAATATTGCTTCTTGAAAAAATCTACTCTAAATAATATAATAAATAAATTTTTTTAACAATGAGCATATCATTTTAATTGCCCACTTCAAATATCTTCTAAATCCAAGATTTACCTCACTTCCTCCTTTGCTTAGAGATTTCGATTGTCCGACTCATCCCATACTTTTTTTTTAATGTGCCTTCTCCCCCCCCCTCACCCCTAGACAGCTAGTGGGACCGTTTCGCATGAAAAGCTATTATGTAAGCAGAAAGGGAAGCGTGGAGTAATTGTTAGTATTATAGTGTATAGCAGAAAAATGAGATGTTATTTTTTATAAACTTTTCTTGTTAATAAAACTTTTAAACGAAGAACGTTTATAACTGAAACTTGTTGGAGGTCACTTAAGATCATGATCTTGACAAGGTATGCTTAACAATGTATGTCAAAATATGAAAATGTAAAAAAAACAGTTTTTTATTTGATCTTGAAAATGACCTTGTCAGTAATTTTCATGATCATATTTGTAATCACACCAAAATACTAGTATACCAATCGACAACAAAATCGGAAATTTCATCTTTTCGAAAGTCCTATAATTTTTACCTTTTACATTTTTTCGAAAGTCCTATAATTTTTACCTTTTACATTTTCTACGATGGCTGTATCCGAGAAACACATTATTGCATTAATTGTTATCATCCGTTAAATATAAAACAAGGATGGAATGTTACAAGCAAGTTAGCGCTGATAGTACACTTATCGGGCGCAGTCAGTACAGTTCATTTACAAACATTTACAAGAGTCCATTTATTCGAGATGGGCAATTAAAATAGAACATTCGGTATACAGATAATAAATCCATGTTTTGTATCTGACTTATTTTTGTAAGTATTATAATAGAAAAATTTAAGAAAAATATAGATATATATATATGTATGTAAATATAGATATATAAATATATATATATATATATATATATATATATATATATATATATATATATA
>Ga0157364_1003901_pt1 | contig 14673 bp, 11 predicted proteins | sample AttsexASBM2_FD_111476 | JGI IMG/M metagenome (GOLD analysis project Ga0157364, IMG submission 111476) | Fungus gardens microbial communities from leaf cutter ant in Ribeirão Preto, State of São Paulo, Brazil - Atta sexdens ASBM2 | ecosystem: Host-associated > Fungi > Mycelium > Unclassified ... | reverse complement strand
GTGTGTGTGTGTGTGTGTGTGTGTGTGTGTACATAAATTTATTCTCATGACAAAAATATAAACTCTTTCGACTCTTGTTTTAGATTATCTTCACTACTTACATAGAAGTTTTGCTAATAGTACCATTCACACAAAATATGAAGCACAATACGAAATAAAAGCGAATCATCACTTACTTTAGTTCCGACTTACTGGTTATAATATGCAGCTTGTTCTCTTTTTCCTCTCGTCTTTGTATAAAATGAACAACAATTTTGTCTGATAATCCGCGTCGAGATGTGTAGGCAGATACATATAAATATCGCGTGTCGCGTATTTCATTTGCATAACGCTGCGTAAGCTAAACTGAAAAATGGGACAAGGAAGACCGCGCGGTGTTTTTATTCATCCGTCACGCTCTTTCGTATCGTAATAACTGAGTTTCAAACAAAAAGTTACGTGTGCGGATGTGATGAAACTCTCGCGTATACGACATGGTATTTAATAAAATAGGAAGGGGGAATGGAAAAAATGCTGTTTTTAATTAAAATTAAATTCTAATGAACATAATTAAACCAAAAGCATACAGGGAGAAACGGGGCTATGCCGCATACAGCATACCAGAATTGAGAGAATTAATTAAAACGCCGTTGGGAAACATCGATGTTAATCCACGCAAACGGAATTTCACACAAAATCAGACAATTATTATTTGAAATCTTCGGAGCCGCGCAAATCAACCACAAAACTAGTGATTATAGGAATCATATTTTTTCACTGATTATTACTTTTCACATCGATTCCGGTGCTCCGAATATCCCGATCGTTGCTATTTTTTCCTTTCACACAAAACCATGCATCTCTTTGCATTTCACATTTGGCCCTTATCGACACGAAAGCTTTTCGCTTATGGATTTTTGACCTACTGCTCCGCTTTAGGTGGAGTACATTATTGCAGCATGATGTTGATTTCTCTCGTGGTCAAGGCTTAGAGGCGAAAGCTGCAAAGCGTATGTCGTTCAACAATCGCCGGAAGAGTCGTGTGAAAAACTTGGAAAGGCAGAGGAGATGCCAAACGAGGACGAAGCGAAGGGCAAAGAGGATGGAGCACAGAAAGTGAAGTACGTGAGAAGATTCAAAAGAAATTGTAGTATTGCTGCCGACTGCAAGTACCGCGTACTTCGACCTGCGTCGTTGGGAAAAGCGAAGGCTATCCTTCCCGATAGCGGGCCCGGTACTTGCATTAAAATTGCTGCGCCGTTTCTGCGAACGGTGGACAACACTTTTGCCGGCAATGCCTTTTATCGCCGTGTGCTTCTAGCAAGAGAAGGCAGAGAACGCATTCGCGTACGCGAGCGAGGAAGTCGGAAAATCGGCGCGGAAAAGAGGATGAGAATGAAATAAGAGAGACAGTCTCGGCAGAGAAGAAGTGAGAAGAGCAGGAAGTCGATTTAGAAGAGTGCGAGTAGGCATTCACCACTGATTGAGGAGGAAGCGAAAAAGCGATATAGCGAGAAGAGAGAATTTAGTGACAGAGAGAAAGGAAGAGAAAAAAGAGAAAGAGAGAGAGAGAGAGAGAGAAAGAGAGAGAGAGAGAGATTGAAAAAAGATATAAAAGAATACGACGAATGTGGATAAATGGCCAAATGACCACGGAGGCTTAACTCGCACACTCTTTCCGTCGAGGACCGTAAACGTCGATATTTAGGGGATGTTTTTACCATGTACATTGTGTGGTTGAGGCGGGAATGGGAACGGACACGATAGCATTTTTTTCTCGTATTTTCCGTATGCGCTTTGCACTGTACAAGAGGGAGCGCGAGGAGAGAGAAAAAAAAGAAGAAAACCGGAGAGGTATAATGGCGCGACGAGCTGTGATCCATCCGCGGTTAACGGTCGTATGTCAAGCGAAGCATATGAGATACTTCTCGCGTAATTATTAATGAAGAACAACGACGATGCACGGGGCGATAAAACTTTCGACCTTATGTCGTAGAACGGATTTACGTCCTGCCGGACCAGCGGTGATTGTAAATCGCCAGACCCTGCGTAATTGTTCACGAGAGCGGCTTGTTCCACCAGGACGAGCCGCCGCGTTTGCCGCTCTTTAAGCCTGGAACCTGTTTTAATAATTTTATATGTCATATAAGGTTCCTACACTGTCGGTTATATAATGCGGTTAGGAGAACTCGCACGAGATCTGAAGCAAGTCCACTTCTCTCTATTTCTGGACCTTACTTATATAATTAACTCGATGAAAGGTATTCTTTACCTACAATATTCTATGGTTATCTGAGATGACTTTGAACTAATATAATTACTCTGCTCTGTTAAACATCAAAGGAATAATGATAATTCCTTGAGTTAAATAATTTTTTATTATTTTTAATTCCGCATGTGTCAAAATGTTAATCAATTCATTCTTTTAATTCTATTGCTTAGTTTTAAAATAGAAGTTCATTTATACCGTAGGTATTTATTTAATATTATAATGAAAAACTAAATTTAAATCAAATTTTATTCAATTTCTTATTTTATTCAATTTCTGAGTTAAATTGTTAGTTAATTTGACGACATATTTGTAGGAGCAAAAGCGATCTATAGAAATGATTAAAAATAATTCAAATAGGGTTAAAAATAACCAAATTTTTATAATTTGTTATTGATATGAATTTTACGGAAATATATATTTCTTAAGATATTTATTAAAAATTCAAAGAGGAGTACAAAAAGTAGAACGATTTCATATTAAAGAAACAAATTCGATCTTTAAGAATCAAATCATTGCTTAATGGAGATATAAACGATGTCTCTTTCTCTCTCTCTCTCTCTCTCTCTCTCGCTTTGTATTGCTTCTTTTATGTATGTACAAGCACGCGCTGAGGCATGCCCCAAACGACGGATTTAGAGAGCTCAAAGAGGCGGGAAATACGATGTATTGGTGCACGGAGTCAATTACCGCAAATTGAACTTTCAATTCGGCCTTTCATTGAGCCCAGGACCACGTTCCTCTATCGCCCCTTGAATTCACTTAAGTTCCACTCAAATATCCAGATATAAAGGATTGCATTTTGTGAGGAACTCCCATACACGTTTACGGTTAACAGATCGAGATATTTATGCATTTCTTTCAAGGCTCCTATTCTTTGTATTACACAAACGAATCAACTGACTTGAAGAATGTCGCTCACTGGCGATTTTATAGCGAAACGTGTTAAACTCTATTTTATAATAGGATGACCCCTTAGTAATTAGTATTAATTAATATTAATTTGACTCCTGTTGCGACAGCTATTTCTGCAGTACACTCTGCAAAATATGCAACTTATACATACATGAAAGCCGCTTATGCACTTTGTGAGATAAGAAATACACGTATGTCTATCTTCGAGCTAACCGGCTTTGCAAATTATAAAAATATGTCAGCATCAAATGTAGCTTGTGTTTAATCGCGACTCAGTCAGAATCGCACTTCCGGTCAGATAATTGACTCTATGAATAATTCTGGAATAAAATGTCACTGAATCCGCTCGCGGAGCGAGGAGAGAAGAGAGAAATATGAAGTGACGTTAAATCGTGATCAATTACGATAAGAGTACGACAAACAAATTGCGATCTGGGACACGTTACGAAAAAGTTCGAGGAGAAACAATTCAGTAGCGTGCAAAAATATACTACTCATACGCTACTATTTTAATGAACGAGCTTAAATATGAGATACAATGTTTATTAAGATATTTTTGATATATAATATAAAATGTCCAATCTGACAAATTGCTTTCCTCAGTATAAATACTTTATATTAGCGAATATTTGTATTCTCGACCGAATTTACCATTATCGAAAAAGTTTATTTCCGTACCGCAGGAATCTCGTGCAGTTCAGCTCATCTAATTATCCCGTTCGGGTTGCTATCTAACCATCGTTGTAACCGCTGGCGTTTTAACCGACTACGGGGACAGTGTGCCAAACCGGAAGCGCAATAGGAAATCCAACGCATTACTAGAAGAGAACGTCTTGTTTTCTCTCGGATAGCACACTTCTAGCGAAGTAGATTGGAAAAGGTGAACTGCCCGATGTTACCATCGTCAATGAGGAGCGACTATCATTGGCGTAGCGAGGTGGCGAATTTTGATTAAAAAAGATTTTTTTTACAAATCCTCCCTTTCTCTTTGATTTATTCGATTTCACATGTAACACATTCGGAGACATAAATAATATAGCAGAGAACAACAGAAAAGTTGAAGAAACAAGCAAAATGGAGGACATTAAATAAATAATAATTTCACACCAAAATTTTGGTATTAAATTATTATTTATTTATTATTTAAACATCCTTCATTTTATTCGTTTTTTTCTTTTTTTCCATATACGAGCTTAATTTTTTTATTTATGACAGAGAAATTTATTGAGAACAAAATAGTAATACATGATTGCGTTGTGGAATAATATCTGCCGCAGTAATGATCGATTGCAAACTTTAAGAAAGTCTGACAGTCGTAACAAGATAGTTTGATCGTTGATAAATACTGCGGAATTATAAAAGGTAGGAAAACAAATGGCAAAAGAGATTATTTTCGTGCGATTGAAGGGTTTCATGGAATTGCAATGAGCCATTCCACGATCAAGTTGGCTACGCCTCTGTCAGTCGTACACGTACCAACCTGGAGAAATACCGACCCTCCGCGCGACTATAGCAGTCTGCCGAGTGAGTATATCCCTTTTCGTATCTACTCGACAAAGTACATACATGGCAAAGTAGTCGAGGCTGGCTTAAAGCTTCCGGATCGAGCTTTCTCCGTACTTCCCGCACGCTCGCTCTTCTCAACCTGGCGCCCGCAGCATCCTCGTTTCACGACTTTTCTGTTGTTCCATCTTTCTCTGTTCTCCCTGTTTTCTCTGTCTTTCTTTACCTGCTTTGACCTTCTCGTTAACTCCAACCTCGTCTGTACGAGGCGCATGTAATGTCCATGTATGTGCGCGTTGTGCACACGCGCCTGTTGTAATTGCGCACACCACGTGTACGAAACAAACGCGCAACCCTATCGAAGGCGAGACGTCGGACACGTGGAGGTTTCACGGAAGGTAAAGCGTGTTTATACATTATACGTTGAGGCACGATCTAGCTAGATGCTTGTGTACGTGTACACTGCAAAATGTTTCGGTAATTACACGCCGAAAGAACAGGTGAAGTTTGCTGAAGTATCTACAAATTTAACTAGAAACATTCAAGCTGATGACTAGAATAATTTCAAAATTTTTTGCAGCATTGTATTATGTATGTTTGAGTTTCTTAAAGAGAATCATTGTGTACGTAATTATTTTAATGGATCAATAAAATTATTTTCAGATCTGTATCTAGTTAAAATGTTAAATATTTCAACAAAATCGTTCCTTCTGTGCACGTATCTTTTACTTTAAAATTCTTTAACGAAAGCTTATTCAACCTTTTATATTCATTACGGTAATATGTTCGATAATACTGTGACAATTGATACTCTAATATCGAAATGATCATCCATTTTGATCAATATCTTACACATACACTCTCTAGAATCTACATAAGAAATAGTCAGCTATCTTCTAAATGTGCGACCGCCTGTGCATAGACGTATATTCGATCGAGCATCGCCGGTCGTTCGATTACTACAATCGCTCCCGCTGCCTTGCGACTGCGTTTTCTTTTCGGAAATGATTTCCACCCGATGGTTCCCGACAGTCTGAAAGGATTTCAACCTGATTTCCGAGAACAGTCAGAGCTCGTACATTCGCATTTTCGTGCTACCGCTGTGCTTTCGCCGTTACGCGCTCGCTTAAGCGAAACGCGAAAAGGAAATTTCATAAGAAAAACGAATACGTTGATAAGAGTAAATTCACAGGCAGCGAGAAACCATTGGCGCTTTTTCTTTCGCCGCTTTTCACCGGCGTGGGCGAGAGAACTGCGCTGCGCGCTGAAGAAGGTGCACGCGATTTTAAAAGTATGTACAGCTACATCGATAGATATCTCTTCTGCGTCAGTGCGAAGCTTCTTATTTCGTTGGAATGTCGAAAAGATTCACGTGAATTAGATCGAAACGTAAAACTGATCTTTGTAGCTTCATCGGTAAATGAATCTATTTGGCAGTTACGGAGCTAAGGAAAAGCGTTCTTCTGAATTAATGCAAAGGAACATTTCTCATAAACGGATATCGTCGGCAGGCAATTACTTAACGTTCTGCGAACGTAAGCCATTTTCTCCACCGGAATTCTAATCTTGCTTTCCATATCTACTGCATGCGTAGTTACGTTCATTCCTTACCTTTTAAATTGAACTCACAGTGATCGTATTTCTAGAGATCGTTATAAGATCCGGAAAGTGATTCCGCTTGCATCTTGTGATCTCGAAATAGTATAATATTAGTATTTTAATTTCCGGGAATATTTGGATAAACGGTATATTTATGATTCTCCATCGACTTCGTCCCAACGTTTCAAAAGAAAATTTTCCATGAGAAATGTTTTCACTCGATGTCACACTATGTGAACAAAAGTAAAATTTTTAGATGCAAATGTAACTGGAAATGTTACTGAGTCATGTGCTATATTATTCGCAAGCTTTCAGTTTTAAATATTTAACTGAGAGAAGTTATTATGTAAAACGTACAATTTTAAAAATTCATGGAAAGAATCGAATTAGATTACCTCGCTGCCATTACGCGCACATGTCTTTTTATTTTTCTTCTTATAGTTCCATTATATTAACAGATATTCTTAATTTAAATCATATTTGCAAGTTTAAGTTGTAATATAAGAATCAATTATTCAAACAGTTTTAACAGTCTTGATTGAAACATTTCTATAGATTATCTGGAACGTTAATTTTGCTTCATCATGTACAAGACGCCCCATATTAAATAATGACCTCAAATATTTATTGAACGAATTTTAAAGAAGAATGTTTCATATATATAAAATATATAAGAAGTAATGCTTATAACAGTCGAATTGGATATCTTGAGTGCTTTAAATTTAAATAATTTCATGCGAATTTATGGATTATCTTTGTAGTTTCTTGAATTGCGTGCCGAATTGATTTTTCGGACCTCTAATTATTCTGCGTATAATATTGAGGTAGAGATAGCGAAAAATCAATAGTTGTCGAATTATTTTAAATTTTATTCTGACACATATTGACATGAAATATAAAATATTTCGTGAACTATTATATTACAATATTTTTTTGATAGTCACACCGTAATATAATACTTTTATGCACAGAATAATAAGATGTCAATTGATGTAAAGAAAACATATAATTACTTATTTAAAAAATTTCGCATTTTGCAAATGCAACTATATATTTTTATATATAGCTAGAAAATTCGGATATTTTCAGCGTTTATTTTCGACAATGCGTTACCAGAAAGACCTCGGATGATTATCGTAAAAGTAATCATATCGCATCCAAAAGTGCATCCGATCAATAGTGATCATAATGAAGCGTGCTGTGTCGAAGGTATCTCGGGAGAAGCCCCGATGGCCCACGTTTGAGATCGTAAAGCAGGCACAGGTTGGTCTTGTATTGCCAGTAATACGTAATAACGGATGCGTACTCCCCGATGCGACACTATGAAAGTCAACTCCATCGACGTGGCCACCGTTAACAACGTCGCCGCGGCGGCTTTGCACTTCGTGCCCGCGCAATTGTTAACGACGACGACCGGGCTGTCGGTCTGGTTACAATCGAAATAATTCACTCACTCCTATAACCGTCGTCACGTATATCTAACAAACGTGAGGCACCGATGTAAACACCGAGCTGTCGTCTCGAAGTGGATCGATACCTCTGCTTCCAACCTTTACCTATCCCGCCCCATCCTCTTCTGCGCACTGTCCGTCCTCGACGTCGCTAACATTTCATGCAACCGTGGCGACTGGTGATCATCTTTTGAGCATGGCGGTCAAATTACAAAGGATTTTCCGGAACATGGATGTCGGTTAAGGGATACGAGGACGGATTAGATGTCCCTGAGCTTGTATTGAGTTTACGATCAAATCACTTTCCACTTTATGGCGACGGCGACATGGGCGGCGTTTTTTAAAATTTTTCCAACGCAACGGTTTTTCGGTCGAATAAACTGATCCTTCGATCTTTCTTTCATTTTGAGTTCTCAAATCGATGAGATATTTGTTACATCACTGCCTCGTAGTGTGTGTTAAAAGGGAAAGGCAAAGAGAAAGAGCGAGAGAGCGAGAAAGCGAAAGCGAGAGAGAGAGAGAGAGAGAGAGAGAGAGAGAGAGAGAGAATCACGCAGATACAAACTTACAGACTCTGTGGCTATGTACGACGGTTGGGATCAAGCTGGCTTCCTCTTCGCGGAGATTGTATGTACCGGAATGGAGGAAACGACGGCCTAGTATCTTCTGCCATAAGATTTCGAGGTACACTAGGGAACCCTAAGGAAGCCACCGGTAATGGCCGAACCGTCGACAGAGTAATTTGTGAATCGCTGCCGGTGGGATATATACGAACGTGACTTCTTATCAAGGTCTCTATTCCTTAACGGAAATACCACCTCAGGTGCCGCGCGCTGGGCGTCTCCTTAGTAGAACGGAGGAAGCGACCCGCGGAAAAGAATTCAGCCTCTGATCCGAGATAAATGGGAAAATTTATGATCACCAATGAGATTCTTCTCCCGTTAACGTGGAATTGTTGGATGATGTGTTATCGCCCTCGCGCGATTTTAAGGTACATCCCTTAATTCCACATTCCGCAGACTCGATCAATTCTCACTCTTCGAAGTGCTCTTTGAATGCGCATGAATGAGATGAAAGGTTTAATGCTACTATATAGAGGAACTGTCATAGTAAATGTGAAATTTATTGTTACAATAAAAAAAAAAAATATATATATATATCTCACAGTTACGATTATAAATAGAAATTGGATAGAATAAGTCAAATAAGATAAAGTATCCTATTTTCGATCGAAACGGATCTTATAGCGAATCTTATAACGGTACTTAATAATTTATGTGTAAATTTTAACATAGTATAACCTGACTAAAGAGAAAAATGAGTTTTGAATACAATTAGATCGGTTTATATTTCATTTAAAATTTCGTTTTACTGTATGGATTCACATATTTTTGTCTTCTTTCATCGATAATGGAAAATTTTTAATTATTATATTTTATTGATGTGAATTTTCATGTACGAAATTAAACTGAAGCTTCTATTTTTTGCTAATTTTTTTTTCGACACGTTAAAAAAATGAAAATTTTATTATTGTTAAATACAAAATTATTGTTCAAATATCAATTTACATGGAATTATTTACAATAATCGTATTTAAAAAAATTAAACTAATTAATTAATTAATTTTTTATTAAATCGAATTAGTTTTTTATTGAATATCAAACTATAATTCCAGATTACTTTTCGTCTAGAAAATGATTACTAAAAAACAATGTATCTATTTATTTTGAAATTGAGATTTAAAATAATTAACTATTACAGTAAAATATTTCAAGCAGAGCGTAATACAACGAAAATCACATTCCACATTCTCATGCGATTTTTCGGGACTTTCTGTATATTTATCATCTCGAACTAGACATAAATTCTAATACATATTCGGCACAGAGCGTGTATTATTTTTGCACATGTTGCGTCAAAACCATATGAAAAGATATGTTATATACATACAACATGATATATAGGAAGCATTTTAACGAAGACAAGCCGAGCCCACCCACGTGAACCATGCATAAGTAACGACAGTGACAAATTCCAGATGGATTGTAAGATAAATATTTGACGACGTTACAAGAGTCCCCCGTTATTTAGCGATTTATCTGAATCTTGCATGCGTTCCATTTCACAGTATAACGTCTGAGTGATCGCGCCGTCACGTTCATATCGGGTGAATATATAGGTAAGAAAGGTACGAGCGGAAGGCTATGTGTTCGGACTAGTAATCAAGGTGCAACTTAGAGCTGATTAATTGAAGTGAACGCCAGCTCGGGGGAGGCGTGACGAAGATATCCTTAAATCACAAAGCAAGCGTCATTTAAGTCTCACCTCCCCCCATCTTCTCTCGCTCTCGCCAAGCAAGAGCGGCGAGTATGATGGTATAGATCCTGACGTTTATGATGAAATGGATGCGAGCATACTCGCTTTCCTTAGCAGACTGCACTTTGAAATAGCCGCATGATTACTACGACCCTTGCACCGAGTACCTTATCTCCGGATCGATCTAATCGCGCGTTCCATTTTTAAGACAGACTAATATGAGTCGTACTTACCAAACTTAATGATATTTGCTTGCAATGATAACATCTCTATACTTACTTGACGGTATATACGCGAGGCTCTACATTCGCGGCAACGTGGCAATCAGTCACTGAGACGTTTGTCGTGTGTGACAAATGCGACATCGACTTTTGCATAGCGAAAATTTAACTGCGCGCTCATTTAATAATCGTTATTTAATAAGAATGAAAAATTTTGCTAAATAACGCTTTAAAATTAGACAAAAAGAGATTACATTCTGTAATAATCTCAAATTTATTGAATTCGCTTTAATATTATATTTAAGATTTTATATTTAAGATCACATTTGAGATCTCGCTTGACAGCGTATAATATTAAAAATTCAAAAATTATGAAGAAAACTGATTCTTATCAAATTTTTCAATTAAATTTTCTCTAAATTGTTTAGAAGGATATAAATATACTCATGATCTTTCAGGATATGTCCTATTTATTCCCTTTTTAATTCATCACGAAGTTAATTTCTTTGCCTGGAATATCTTCAGATACGATCGCTACATTCATACATTCGGTCACTATAGTTAATATTATCATCGCGCGGGCACTAGCCATTTTATCGGTATGGTAGTAAAAGTAAGAGAAATGGCTGTCTTATCGTCGTAATGTGATATTATAAAAAAGCATAACACGCGTCCTGGCGTGGCTATATTACGGTAATGCATTACTTTACGCTGTAATATTTTAAGTAGCGCTAGACAGGTGCATACTGGTCCCATCTCACACACGTATATATGTAAAACGTTGCGTTATCTTAATGGCAGCGACGTTAATTTTTCATAAAGCGTATGTGACGATCGCAGACCACCACCGCGCGCGCATCTGCGAAACGCGAAAATTCGCGCGCGTTTGAAAACAAAAAAAGCCGCAGAAATTTGGCACGGATTTACCGTCGCTCGGCGAATTGATAACGGATCTGCTCCAATTCCCAGACACGCACATGTATACCTGCAGTTACCGCTAAATACGAGAGAGAACGCGTATATGTTACAAACAAATTAAGCCCTTTACCAACAATCTTTACAAAAACACTTTTAACCCTTTTACGAACGCCAGCCAAAATATTTCCATCAATATGCTGTTAGTGAATGCGTACATACGCGTAATTACAATGCACTTTTTTGTTGTAAAATAAATAAAAAAATAAATACACAAATATGTATTTAAGTAAATATATTCATTTTTTATTTATTCTGTAAAAGTTGTATTTTTTTTATAATTGTGATAAATACGTAGAGATTATAGATAGATTTTCCTTGGATTTTCTAGAAACTTAATCAGAATTCATTAAAATAATTTTTGAAATTGAAATTATCTTTTGATCAATTTTAAATTATATCTGACATAAATTTATAAACGCGACTTTTATAACATCCTTTAAATTCTTTTCAAAATATGTGAATATTTAATATATATAATGCGGAACATAATTATGTCGTCAAACCTAGTTGTCTACATAAATAGATTCGAGTGAGAAATAAAAAAAAAACAGTATGAAAAATGATAAAAATATTTTTGTTTAGAGCATAGATGTACTATGATCTGAAACGAAATAATCACAATGCAGTATGCAGAGAAAACGAGGCAAACAAGGTACCCGGTACCGATTTAGCTGACTCTCTCGCATCGCCGATCGCTGACGCTTAAGCGCACCCAAGCACGTACGAAATTCACCGCGCATTCCAATTTCTAAGTCTCATGAAGGATGCAAAACTCATTTGCGTAGTAATTAAGAATTTACCGCACCTGGATATCTCCCGGGTGGCGGAAAGTCGAACAAGGCGTCGTGTCGACTACAAACACGACTACGATTTGTTCGCTTCGACGATCTGAAATCTCGCCACGAGTATAAGCGGTTTCCAATTGGCGTCCTTTAACGTTCCGATTGTTTCATTATTAGCAAAAACGCGATGCCCGTCCTATTTTTGCAACACAAAATGTCTGAAATGAGAATGCGTCGTTCTGATTCGTCATAGAGTTTTGGTTAATTTATGCGTTTCAGCTTGTTATGCACATATCGAAATATCGATTTATTTCAGTTTGTATAAATATAAACTATATAAAATACGAAAATATAAATTACGAGATAATTTTTGAAATATTAATTTGATTGCACGTAATTTTTACAAATTATTCTTCTTTTTTTTTTATAACAAATCGCATCGTAAAAGGCTCTAATTTTTTGTGATATTATATTTTGATGTCATCAGATAATTTAGAAATAATTTCTAAATTATTTCGCATCAAAATACAATCTCGTAGAAAATCAATACCAGTTGCGACGCGATTTGTTGTTTTTATAAGAGTAATTTCTAAATTATTTGATAGCATCAAAATATAGTCTTATAGAAAATTAATGCAAATTACAACGCAATTTGTTGTTTTTATAAAGTACTAAGTTCTAAATTATTTGGTAGCATCAAAATATAATCTCGTAGAAAATCAATACCAATTATGGCATGATTTGCTATTTTTAAAAGATTAATTTGTAACAGTAATGTACAACTGATTTTGATGCTATACTAAGAATCCTACCTACTATCTATTTTAAATCAATCATTGCTGGCAATCAACATAGATGTTACTACAGAAATATCATTACATTTCTTAATATTTGTAGTTAAATTTCTTATAGTTAAATCTCTATTTGTATCGATAGATTAAATTGACCTCAATTCCAATAAATGAGATTTGTATTGAAAATTATCTAATAAACATTCTGTATTAATTTACATGAGAGCATATTTTACATATCGAAAATTTTTTTACCGTTAGATATTTATAAAACCTTCAAATTATTATTGACGGACGATCCGTTTTAAATAGAGCAAAGAATGCGTAGCAATAATTGGACATTTTGATTAAAGATTATATGAAGCATTGATTAAAAAATCAAAATTAGGGTCTGTTGAGAAACTGAAGCTAATGAACGGACGATGATAAGATAGAAAAGAATGGCGCATAAATCTCTCTAACAAGCATCATAGGGATTGATGAATTAAGTATGTATGTCTCCAATGCTAGCTCATTAACATAGTGATTATGGACATAATCACAAGCTGACTGAGAGGCGTGGATTTATTAAAATTTTGAATAAGGCATATATAAGAATGAACGAGAAGAAAAATAATATAAAAAAGTCAAGCAGTGTTAAAATTTAAACTGATTTGTACATCAGTTATAACTATCAAAATTGAATTTACAGAATTTTTTAGTATTTGTGTAATATAAAATGAAATCAACATATAACTTTTATTTAAAATAAACTTTTCAAAAAGTAACTGTAAGGTTAAATGTTGATACTATAAAATTTTTAATTATGCAATTTTGTGATATTGTAAAATGCTTATCAATCTGTACGCAATTATTTCGCTCCGTTTAATGCAATTTATCAACGAAGATCCAATTAATAAGATTAAAATTATATGCCATCTAAATTGCACCATGAATCTGTTATCGAAAATAATACATTTATAACACCTGCATTAAGTATTTAAATCAATACGATAATTAATCTCTCGTTAGCTAATTGATTGTTTAATAATCGTGCATATTCTCGCGAATGTTACACATAACACATCCCTTTTCATTTATTGCATTTATTTCCCACAAATGCGGATACCCGGAAAAAGATCTTTTGCCACTGTCGTCACTGCTTGAATGGCGGCGGAAGTGTCGGTGACATTCTCATCACTGCCCATCGATAGTAGATAAAAATCATGTACATTCCTTTCAAGTATTTTCGAAGGAAAGGAAAGGCCGGAGTGTTAATCTCGTCACTTTGAAATGTCAGATAGTAAACCTGTGAAATGAGTGACTATGGAAAATGGGACGGTCTTCGAAATTACGAAGCATTCTCGCGGCGCGCTGAATTTCACGACGAGAAAATTTCCTATCATCTGATTTATGTTACCGCTATTGTTCTTGATACCTAAGTGATGAGCATATCCGCCATTTGTACAAATTCCTTCTTGTCTTTCATTCGCGGATACGAAGTACGCGAGGGCAAAATAACGACTTGAAAATTTATTTGGTGCTTAATATGAAAAGCAAATAACTTCCTGTTCCATTTATGACGAAATCTAAAAAGACAAATTGACACGTAGATTGTTCAGTATCTATATATCTGTCTAACGATAATTTTTATATTCTAGTTCCAAAACTCTTGTCATTTTTTTAATGTCATGTTATAAATTCTTAGATACTTAGATTAAATTTTTCTTATTCACGATCCTCGTTACCTGAGAAAATCATTACAATCTTGCAGAAAGAACGGCTTTGTTGAAAATCTTTAGATATAGAGCTAAAAATAATTTTATTCAAAATAATTATGGACGTGAATTATTTTGATGATGACAAAGAAATTATTCTCAGATTTGTATT
>Ga0157364_1003900_pt1 | contig 14675 bp, 17 predicted proteins | sample AttsexASBM2_FD_111476 | JGI IMG/M metagenome (GOLD analysis project Ga0157364, IMG submission 111476) | Fungus gardens microbial communities from leaf cutter ant in Ribeirão Preto, State of São Paulo, Brazil - Atta sexdens ASBM2 | ecosystem: Host-associated > Fungi > Mycelium > Unclassified ... | reverse complement strand
TCCACCATCCAGCTATTGTTATAATCAATTCCTCATGTTTTCAATGTGATTAGCTTATAGACTATAGGTGTTGGGGTTATTTCTTTCTGACTTAATAATTGGCTGTACTGCATGTTGTCTCAGTCAGCATCTTATGTAGTAGGTATGACTTCCTTATGCTTTTTTCATGTACTATGACTCATTTGACTCATTTATAACATATGATCTTTAGGTATATATAGTTGTAGATATACTCTTTTATCCTTACACTTTACTAATTAACTCATTCCCCATTCCTATCTCAAGTTTTGCCTAAGTTGCAACCTGAGCCAAGTCTGAGATCATAATAGCTATATTCTATCAAGATTTTTGACTATATAGCTCTATTATTCTAAAGTTAGGTTACTATATATTCTGCTTGATGTATCTGCCTAATTGAAATAGACTTCTAAGTTGTCATAGTATACTTGAACCCTTATATTTTATTTTTATTCTATTTTATTTTTATCTATCTTCTTTGATTTGATTTTTCTTTTTATTTTATTTTTTGGATGATTGAAAAGGCATATAACATCATGTCATAGGCCTAAAATCTGAAATAAGAGGTTAGAAGAATAACATCAAGGTATATATCAATGACATGTTTATCTTATAACAGACACATGAACATTAGGGTAGGGTTATTTATCATTAGCATAGACCATGTGTACTAGTATATATAATATAAGAATATATTAGAAACTTCTCATCAAGTTCTCTTGTGATTCCCATGAGATACTTTGTCTTTAAGTTTACTTAGTAGTCTATTAGTTGTTTTGACTAGTGGTTGCTACAACAGTAGAACTTGACTCTTCTACAAGGATACTGCATCACATGGTTTTCTCATTCTTTTATTTACTCTCTGTTTCATCCTCAACTGAGAGACAGCTCAGTTTTTAGTCAAAAATATATAGCTGGGCTCTAGGCTTAAGAAAAAGCTTGGTTGTTCAGTTGTACTATAGCCCACCAGCATATATTGGATGTAACACATTTTGTGAATATGATAGATAGTTCATTCAAGTAAAAGGCTTGTGCTGCAAGTTATACAAAGTAGTGATATCAAAGTAGTGATATTATCCAGTAAGGAAGCATCTAGCTTAGAAATTCCCTTCTTAGGGATATTAGCCAGTGTTTATTAGAGCAGTAGTCAGTAAGACAGTAGATAGGTAGTCAGTAGACAGTGTGAGGTTAGGTAAGAAAAATACCAGCTATGTTGTGACAACCACTTATCACAAGGACAAATGATCACACAAGCAATAAATCTCTTAAGATGGATATCAAGTGGGGATTTCACAAGAAAACTCGACAAGGAGCCTCTTCTTAATTAAGGTCCTATTTATACAAATGGTTCATGGTCTGTGCTACTAATAATTAAACCTGCCCTATAGTCTATACTTCAACCTCATGCTCACCTCACTTCTTACTCAAGGCCACCATGCATACTCCATGTGCCCTGACATTACCTTCTAGATTATTCCACCAGGTTCTAGGTCTATGACGTCACATCATGTGACCTGTCATGTGACTTCTTTGTCACGTGCCTCTTCATCGTCTAAAAGAAAAGAAAAAAGAAAAAGAAAACAAAATTCCTATAAAGTCAGAAAATAAAAGAAAATAAAATAAAAATTATTTATGTCCAAAGCGTTCCATAACAAGCTAGTACTTACAGAGAAAGGTTTTAAAGAAACATTTTTTAGAAGATATTATTCTATGTTGTCAGATACCATAGCAACCAGAATTGTTGATATTAGTCAAATAAACATGGAAGAGTTGATCAGAGATGTAGAAGAAGAAGTAATGAAGCTGTTCAATTTACAAAGACAAATACTGGAGTTACAAATAGTAGAGATCAGAAAAGAAGAAGAGAGCAAGAAAGAGAATAGAAAAAAAAAGAGTAGAAGATGAATGGAGAAGAGTAGAGGAGATGAGAATAAGGGAAGAAAGAAGAGTGGAGAAGAAATAGAGATGAAAGAAGATATAGAAGAGAAGGAGAGAAAGAAACAAAGAAATATTAATGCAAAAATGGAAGTGTTTTGTGTGTGAAGGCTTTGGGCATATTGTCTATAATTGTAGGAATATGGAGAATGGAGGAGATAGAGGATCAATATGGATGCTCTAAAATAAATTTGAGGTACTAAGAAGCAGAGTAATAAATATAGGAGAAGGAAGTGGGAGGGAGATAGGGAAATATAAGAAGACAATTTTGAAAGAAGAAAGATTGAGGAAGAAAAAGTCAGTGGAAGTGCAAAAGACAAGAGTAGAAAAGAATGACAATGATATGGAAAATAAAGAGAAATTATTAAGGAAAGTCAAAATAGAATTAAAGTAGAAAGAAGAAGAAGAATAAATTGTGGTTGAAGTTTTATTGGATAGTGGTGCAACAGGATTGGTGATGAGTTCAAAGTTCACAAGGAAGAATAAATTCAAAAAGAAGAAGTTAGATAGGCCAATCTATATGAGAAATATGGACAGTACCTTTAATCATGAAAGACTAATAGAACATACAGTAGAAGTGAAGTTGTTTTATAGAGAACACAAGGAGAGAACAGAAATAGACATAATATGTTGTGGCAACCACTAGTCACAAAGTCCAATAATTATACAAGGCAGCAAAGCTCTTAGTAGGTTATCGAGGTAGGGATCACAAGAGAACTTGACAAGGAGTCTCTGCTAAATTACTACCTTATTTATATAAGTTACACATGGTCCATGCTATAAATAATTACTCCTGCCCTAATGTCCATGCATTGTCCATGAGTGCACCATATGTACACTATGAGGTAGCCATGCAATTAACATACTCCTTGATGTCATTTATCTAGACTGCTCCAGCCTGCTCTAGTCCCTTCTAGACTTTATGACATCACATCATGTGATATATCATGTGACCACAGTCATGTGCCTCTTCATTATCAAGGAAATTCAAAAGAAAAGAAATATAAAATCAAGAAAAATAGATAAAAGAAAAAGAAAAATGTTAGTCCTCACATGCATTATAACAGAGCAGAAGTGGAGTGTGATATTAGGAATGTTGTGGTTGATATACCACAATCCAGAGATTGATTAGAAGACTAGGAAGGTAAAGATGATTAGATTTCTAGATGAGTGTGAAAAGTAGTGGAAAATGAAGCAGACAAAGCCAGGATGGCAAAAACAAAAGGAAAAGGAGCAGAAAATAGAAGTTCAGGAAGCCAACAGTTAAGAAAGAAATAGAGATAGCAAAAATGGTGGAGACAAAACAAGATGAAGAGGAAGATTTGATAGAGATTAGGACAGTGGAAGAAATGGTTCCTAGAAGGTTTCATAAGTACTTGAAGGTGTTTGAAAAGAAGGAGTCAGAAAGGATGCCAATGAAGAAGACATGGGATCATGCTATGGATCTCAGTGAAGGTTTTGTTCTGAAAAAGGGAAAGATATATCTGTTATTAAAATTATAGAGGGAGGAAGTACAGGAATTTGTGAAGGATTAGTTGAGGAAGAAGTATATTTGACTATTGAAATTAGCACAGACATTACCAGTGTTCTTTGTGTCAAAGAAAGATGGAAGGAAGAGAATTGTGCAAGATTATCAATATTTGAATAGTTGGATGATAAAAAATAATTATCCATTGCCACTGATATCAGATTTGATAGATAGTATAGGGAAGAAGAAGATATTTACAGAGATGGACTTGAGGTAGGGTTATAATAATATGAGAATTAAGAAAGGAAATGAGTAGAAGGCAGCATTATTAATGCCAGAGGGTGCCTTTGAGCCAACAGTAATGTTCTTTGGGTTGACAAACTCACAAGCAACTTTCCAGACAATAATGAATGATTTGCTTAGGGATATGATAGAGGCAGGAGATGCAGCAGCATTTATTGATGATATAATGATAGGAACAGAGACAGAAGAAGAACACAGCAAGATTGTGGAAGAAGTATTGAGAAGAATGGCAAAGAATGATTTATTTGTGAAACTAGAGAAATATGTGTGGAAGGTTAGAGAGGTTAGGTTTTTAGGAGTGATGATAAGACCAGATGGAGTGAAGATGAAGAAAGAAAAGGTTCAGGGAGTAGTAGATTGGCCAGTGCTGAGAAGTGTAAAGAATGTGCAGAAGTTTTTGGGGTTGGCAAACTATTATAGACAGTTTGTCAAAGATTTTGCAAGAGTAGAAAAACCTCTTCATGAGATAATGAGGAAAGATGTGAAGTGGAATTGGGGAGAGAGACAGCAGAGAGTATTTGATTGAGGAGTTGAAAGAGAGGTTTATAATGGAGCCAGTCTTGATAACACTAGACTCGAACAAGAAAATAAGAGTAGAGGTATATACATCAGACTTTACTATGGGAGAAGTGTAGTCAATGAAGTATGAGAATAAGAAGTGGAGGCCAGTAGCTTATGTTTTCAAGTCATTGAATAAAGCCAAAAGGAATTACAAAATTTATAATAAAAAAATATCTAGAAGTATAAAAGCATTTCTTAGAAGAAGCTAAGAATCAGTTCAAAATTTGGATAGATTATAAAAACTTGGAGTACTTCATGAAGGCTCAGAATTTAAATTGAAGGCAGGCTAGATGGGCATTGTACTTGTCAAGATTTGATTTTGCTTTAAAACATGTAGCTAGCAAGAGTATGGAGTAAGCAGATAGTTTGAGTAAAAGAGCAAACTAGATAGAAGGTGTGAAAAGAGATAATGAAAATAAAGTGATGCTGAAGAATAAATAGTTGGAGATTAGAGTGATAAAGAAGGAGCAGTTATCAATTGAAGGAGCAGAGGAAGAAATCATAGAGAAAATTAAAAGTCAGAAGCAAAGAATGATAAGATAGTAAAGACTGTGGATAAAATGAGAAATGCTGGAGTCAAAGTGTTGAGAAATAATGAGTGGCAGATTGAGAATGAATTAGTATTAAAAAAGGGAAAGGTGTATATTCTGAAAAATGAGAGTTTGAGGTTGGAGATTATTTGGCTATATCATGATACACTGATAGCAGAACATGGAGGACAGTGAAAGACAGTAGAATTGGTCACTAGGAATTATTGGTGGCCAGAAGTGATGAAGAAGGTGAAATAATATGTGGAGGAATGTGATCAGTGTAACGACCTTAAGCTTGAGCTCAGGTTGCACTTAGGCAAAGACTTGAGGAAGTGTAAGGGATTAATTAGAAGTGGTAAAGCGTAAGGATACAAGAATGTATCTATGCTATTTATACGAGTCCATTGTACAACCATGAGACATACATGAGGAGTAAAACATGAAGAAACTACAAGGATAAAGCAAGGTAGCCACACCTACTGCATGAGGCGCTGACTGAGACTACATGTGGTGCAGCTGATCATGTCATCATGCCCTTTACCCATGTCCATGCTGTTTCCTAGAGGCATCGATCGTAACAATCAGTGTTAGAGAATGAAGAACAGAGTAAAGATGCCAGTAGGAAAATTGAGATCAAACACAGTGCCAGAAAGACTATGGCAACATATATCAGTGAGCTTTATTACAAAGTTACCAGTATTTAGAGGTCATGACTCAGTACTGGTAGTATGTGATAAGTTTTCAAAAATGTTGCATTTTATTATGACAACAGAAAAAATTATAATAGAAGAGTTAGCAAGGTTGTTTAGGGATAACATATAGAAGTTGTATAGGTTGCTAGGGAGTGTGATTTTGGATAGGGGGTCTCAGTTTGCAGTAGGATTGATAAAGAAGTTGAACAAAATGTTGAAAATAAAAACAAAGCTATCAACAGCTTTTTATCTGTAAACAGAAAGAGAAAACAAATCAAGATTCAAGGATGTACATCAATTACAGACAAAGCAATTGGTTAGAATGGTTGGCAGCTGCAGAGTTTGTCTTTAAGAACAAGATACATACAGTGTCAGAGTTATAAACAATAGACTTTATTTTATCTTTGTTTTCTCTTTCATTTTCTATTTTATGATCTAGGATTAGGGTTAGCATGATGTCACATGTCACAATCACAAATTGTTACATAGCATGAATAAGTGTCACACATCAGTCACAGTTACATAGTTACATGTCATAATAGAAAATAATAGAAGGTTCTAGAAGGAATGATATCACTACAATATATTTGATGTATATAAGATAGACAGTTCTATACTAGAAACTCCATTGAGTTCTCTTATATTAACTCTAATATAAGATTCCTTTTCTTGACTCACTCTAAGGTCTTAGATCATAACATACAGCAACAAAAGTGTCACTGTTTAAGGTTAACTACAGACAAGAGTTGAGGATAGGCTTTGAAATAAGAAAAAAGGGGAAGTATATGAAGACAGAGGAGTTTGTAAAAGAAATAAAAGAGATATATGAGAAGACAAAGATGGCATTGGTAAAATTGCAAGAGGAAATGAAAAAATATACAGATAAAAATAGAAAATAGGCAGTTGAGTACAAGGTAGGAGATAAGGTGTTATTGAGTACAAAGGATTTGATATGGTAGATAAAGAATAAAGAAATGAAGAAGTTGATGGAAAAGTTTGTGGAGCTATATAAAATTAAGAAAATTATATCAGAAAATGCAGTAGACTTGGAGTTACTGATATCAATGAAAATTTACCTGGTGGTTGATATGAGTAGGATAACAATATATTAGGAGGAGATAGAGGAACAGAAGAAAATCCCATATCCTCTAGTAGAAGTAGATGGAGAAAAGAAATGTGCAGTTGAAAAAATATTGAATAGGAGAGATGTGAGGAGAAAACTGAAGTATTTGGTCAGGTAGAAGGGATATACAACAGAGGAAGATACTTGGGAGGGATTGGAAAACTTAGGATAAACTTAGTAGAAGAATTTGAGAAGAAGATTAGAAAAGAGGAGATAAGAAGAGTACAAATAAGAAAAGTAAAGGAGAAGGAAAAGACATTGAATACAGAGACAGAAGCATTTAAAAGGAGTAAATTACTAGGGAAGTATATAGTGAAAATTTTGTTTGAATAAAATGATAGGAAGTTTGAAGATGAATATTTAAAGAAGTTAGAGAGAAGTTGGACAATGTGGAAAGGGAAAGGGAGGCAGAATCTTAAGGGGGGGTACTATTATAATATACTTGAACCCTTATATTTCATTTTGATTTTATTTTTATTCATCTCTCTTTTTCTTTTATTTCTTGGATGATGAAAAGGCATGTGACTGCAGTCACATTATGCATCACATGACATCAAGGTGTATATCAATAGTATGTTCATCTTATAGCAAACACATGAATATTAGGATAGGATTATTTATCATTAGCACAGACCATATATATAGTGTAGGAATATATTAGAGACTTATTGTCAAGTTCTCTTGTAATTCCCATGAGATGCTTTGTCTTTAAGTTTACTTAATGGTCTATTAGTTGTCTTGACTAGTGGTTGCCACAATATAAGTATTGAGAGTAGCTGTTGTTTCCAGAAAAACTCTATCCTATTCTCTTAGAATTTCCCTAGAAGTGAGTCATATATATACTAGTACTGGTCAATATTATCTTAGAATTTCTCTTGAGTTGCAAAAACTCTACAGTCTTTACCCGATTGTCTTAACAGTAGAGACCAGTGGCCTATTTTTCAAAATTATTGAATGAAACAGAATGCAACTATAAAATTTACAATAAAGCAGTAATTAGAGAGTTGGAGGTATAGAGGTACTTGTTAAAAAATGCTAAGTTTAAGTTCAAGGTCTGAACTGACTATATTTATATTTGATTTTAATTTGAAGCACATACCAGAAGTCAGAATGGAAAAAGCAAATAGATTGAGTAGGAGATCAAATTTGAAAGTGAGAGTAGAAAACAATAACAAAAATCAAAAAATGATGAAAGTAGCAGTGGAAGGACTGGAAATTATATTAGTAGAAAAAATAAAAAAAGTCAAGAGGAAAAGATGAAAAAATAGTAAAAGCTATTAAAAAAATGGAAAAAACAGAAGTTAATGCATTGAGAGTAGATGAGTAGGAAATAGAAGGCAAGTTGGTATTAAAGAAATATATAAAGAAAGAAAGATGGAAGATGTCAAAGTTAGTGACAAGAAATTACTAGTGGTCAGGAGTGATAAAGGATATAGAGAAATATGTAAAAGAATGTGATTTATGTCAGAGAATGAAAAACAGAATAGAGATACCAGCAGAAAATTTGATGGTGAATAAGATATCAGAGAGATTGTCAACACACTTGATAGTGAACTTGATCACTAAGTTGCCATTGATGGTAAAGAAGGATGTGATTTTGATTGTGTGTGATAGGTTGTCAAAAATAGCACATTTTGTAGCAACAACTGAAGAAATATTGGTAGAAGGACTAGTATAGTTGTTTAGAGATAATGTGTGGAAATTGCATGGGTTACCAGGAAGTGTGATATCAGATAAGGGACCACAGTTTGTAGCAGAGTTGACTAAAGAGTTGAACAACATGTTGGGGATTGAGAAAAGATTGTTGACAGTGTTCCATTCACAGACAGATGGGCAAATGAACAATACTTGAAGTTTTTTACAAAGTATAGACAGAAAGATTGACTAGAGTGGTTAGTAACAGCAGAGTTTACAGTGAACAACAAAGTTCATTCAGTAACAAAGATATTATCTTTCATGGAAAATTATAATAGAGAGTTGAGAATGGAAGTAGATATCAGAAGAAAAGGAAAAGTGGAGAAAGCAATGGAGTTTGTGTAAAAAATGAGGAAAGTTCAGGAGGAAGCTGGAGAATCATTAAGAAAATTACAGAAAGAGATAAAGAGATAAGCAGATAGAGGACAAAGAGAAGTTGAAATATAGAAGAAAGAAGATAAAGTGATGTTGAGTACAAAGAACTTGGTATTTAAGAAAAGACTAGTGAAGAAGTTGATAGAGAGATATATGAGACCATGTATAGTTAAGAAAGTAGCATCAAAGAATATAGTGAAGTTAAAGCTACTAGTTTCTATGAGAATTTATCTGGTAGTAAACATTAGTTAAGTTGTAAGGTATTGTCAGACATGGTTCATATCAGAAGACAAAAGCTCATATGGTTGGCTTGGAGTTATACTAGATATGGAAATCCTATACAAAGTGTGTAGTGATATGAACTTTCCAAGATGACCTTAACTTTAGCTTATATGCTGTGCTATCTATCTGCCATATAATTACAACTTCAGGAGTAGAGCAGAGTTCAAAAGGAGTATAAGTAGTTTAATTGCTATTTCTTGAATTAGTACCTAGCTTTCAGACAAGTTTTGGAGAGTTCTAGCAGCCTGAGAATACTGATAGTAGTATGTCACCAAAGAATACTGAGAATAGAGTTCAACTAAAATAGTTGATTATTAGACTGGTAAAATGCTTATATACAAGTAATATAGAAAGAAGAAACTCAGGGGTTTTAGACTATAGCTCTAAGCAGAGGTTTCAGTGATGAGACACTAGAAGAGGTCAATAGGGATACTTTATCATAGAAGACCAAGTTAGATAAAAGTATCTCTACCATGGAAGCTCAAGTACTTGAGAGATTCAGAAATAACTAGTAGTTATATTGTAATTTGCTAGTATGATAATGAAATATTTAAATGAACTTGATTTCCAGTGTTCAACAGTGACACACCACTATCAGTACTCATCTCCTTTAAACTTCAATATATCTTCTGAAGTTATGATCACATGGAAGATAGATGGTATAGTATATAAGCTGAAGCCAAAGTTGTTCTGGGAAGTTTGCATTACCAAGGTCTTTGTATAGTGTTTCCATACTCTATACATCATTAAGCTAACCTTATGTGTTGTAGACTCAAAACCTTAGAGTTGGTAATGAGACTAAACCTTATACTGGGTTGATACAAGAGAACTCGATAAGGAGCTCCTACTAATATCTATCACTATATATACTATTCTGTCCTGGTCCGTGCTACAACATTATATTACCGATCCTAAAGTCCATGCTCTGTTCTCATGTCCTCTTACTCATCCACATGTGTTTTCCATAAGGCCACCATGCTTCCTACATATGCCCTGACATCATACCTTTAATCTCCGCTGTACATGTGCACACCATGTCTCTTGATGTCACTCCTAACCCTAACTCCTACTCTAGACTCTCCCTGATCCTTCTAGACCCTAAGTTCTTCCAGACTGCTCTAGACTTTATCACATGACTTCCAGATCACGTGCCTATCTCCTAACCCTTTGTCCGTTGTAGACTAATAATTATCTAAGGTCCTAACCCTAACCCTAGTCCAAAGTCTGTCCATACTCTCGTACTATAACATTATGGGCTTTTGTCTTCTAATATGAACTGTGTTTAACAACTTAGAATTTTCCTAGAGATGTAATCTCTATTATATCACTATAGTCTTTGCCTAGTTGCCCTAACAGGTACTGCATATTAACCTTATGTATAATACATGGTCTTTAGAATAAGTTAAATGTTACAACTCAAAAATCTTAGGGTTGGTCAATAAGAAGAACCTTGTATTAGAATTAACATAAGAGAACTTGATAGAGAACTCTGTATAGAATTGTCTATCTTATATACTAAAACCTCATGGTCCATGCTCTACTACTTTAGCCTATCTTAAATAACCATGTATATTACATATAGTATAATTGTTATGGGACATTTGAACACTAACAATTTTTATTTTATTTTCTTTTATTTTTCTGATTTTACTTTTCTTTACTTTTATTTTCTTTTGAAAGACAATGAAGAAGGCACATGACAAGAAAGTCACATGACAGGTCACATGATGTGTCATCATAAGCCTAAAACCTAATGGAAGAGTCTGGAAGATGATGTCAGGGCACCTGGAGTACACATGGTGGCCTTAAGTAAGAAGTGAGGTGAGTATGAGGTTGAAGCATGGACATAAGAGCAGGGTTATTTATTAGTAGCATGGACCATGAACCTTTTGTATAAATAGGACTCTAATTAAGAAGAGGCTCCTTGTTGAGTTCTCTTATGAACTTCCCACTTGATATCTGTCTAGAGAGATTTACCGCTTGTGAGATCATTAGATATTGTGTCTAGTGGTTGCCACAACAATAATATTATTCCTTCTAGATCCTTTTACTATTTTATATCATGCCACATGATTGTGTGATAGTGTGACCATGACATGTCACACTACACTCTAACCCTAGTTCCCAAATAGGAAATAAAACTAAAATTGTCTGCCTTCATAGCCAATGCTTTGAACTCTATTATAAAGTCTACTGTGTTCTTCTTTCCTTGCTTGAAAGTTTTGATCTTCCATTTGGCATCTACTATTATCATCTTGTTGCTGAATGTTGTCTTAATTTCCTTGACAAAATCTTCCCAATCCTGGGTTTTGAGTTCTTCATCTAGCTCATCAAGCTTTCTCTGTGCATATATGCCTACTACACTTTCTCTGAGACGAGCTATGATTGCTATGATCCTATCATCTATCTCTGTGACTCTGTTGCTCTTGAGGAATAACCTGATACCCCTCCACCAGTCTTCAAATTTTGTCCAGTCACTATCAAACCACCCTGGGTCTGGTACTATGCTCTTAGGCATCATTGTTTGTATGTTCCCGTTTGCTGGTGCTGGTGTTCCTGATATCTCTATGTCTGTTTGTTTGTTGTAACTTGAGGCTTCGTCTGTGATCTGCAAGGATCATAATTGTTCTGATAGTGCCTCTATCTTATTTGTTCTTCTAAAACTTATCTTGGCTTCTCTTTGTAGCTGTTACTACACATGTTTTGTTTCTTGACAGGTAACTCTGTCTAGTTTTGTCCATGGATGTTATCCACTACACCTCTCTTGCAAGGTGAGCTTGTCAATGCTTTACCAAATGTTACAACCTTAAGCTAGAGCTCAGGTTGCACTTAGGTAAAGACTTGAGAAGGAATAAGGGAAATGTGTAATTGGTAAAGTATAAGGACTACAGAGTAGTATCTATGCTATACATATGTTGGTCTACAAGATAAACATTCAGAATACATGAGGAGATGAGTCATTGTACATAAAGGAGAAGGTAAGGATAATGCACCTACTACATGAGGCACTGACTGATACATTTGTGGCATAGCCAATCATATTGTCATTACCCTTTGCTCTAGTCCATGCTTTCTCCAGGAGGCCTCAATCATAACACTAGGCTCAGGTTGCAATTTAGACAAGATTTGAGATAAGAATAGGAAATAAGTCAATTAGTAAAGCATAAAGATACAAGAGTATATCTACAGCTATATATATCTAAAAACTATAAGCAATCCATATATTATTTATAAGGAAAACAAGTTATAGTATATGAGGAAAATATCAAGATTACAAAAAGTAGACTTAATTTTTATTCTCATTTTTCATTTTATTTTGATTTATTTTCCTTTATTCTATTTTTAGAACTTAGGGTTAGGGTTAGTGATGACATTGCTTGGTCACACATCAGTCACATCAGATGATACAGTGACAGTGACAGTCACAAGTCACGAGATGCATAGAAGAACATAGAATATTTTGAAAGAGATGATGTCATATAATATATGATACACATGTTGACCTTAAGACATATAAATGGTTATTTAGGGTAGGCTAGAAATAGCTTGCACAGACTATTAGATATTTGTATATAAGGTAGACAGTCTTGTACAGAGTTCTCTATTGAGTTCTCTTGTGTTAACCCAATACAAGGTTCTTCTTATTGACCCACTTTAAGGTCTTTAAGTTGTAACAGAAAACATAAGAAGTCTTGCCTATTACATGAGATGTTGACTGAAACAATATGTAGCACAGCCAATTATTAAGTTATAAAAAAGTCATAAAAAAGTAATCCTAACATTTGTAATCCATGAACTAGCTACATTGAAGACATAAGGAATCAATTGTAATAGTACAATTACTATATAATTATTACAAAATAAACTACTTACTTGTTTGTAATATCTAAATCTTAGATATACTCTCAGAGATTTAGAAGTGATTCAAAAGTTCAAGAGAATAATGATAATAAATATAAGATACTAATAGTCTATGTATAAGTTGTTTCCATCACATGACTAACATTTATATCTAATGAAACTATTATTTTTTATAATAGATATTCAGCTAATCTTAAAAAATAACTAATCATGTCACTATATTAATATGCTTGTGTTTCTAAAAATACTGATCTCTATATGATATATAATATATTATCAAAGACATTTTTATGAGTACTATTATTATTAGAGTTGAAGATAGTAAACTTTTTTTTTCTATTTTCTTTTTCATTTATTTTCTTATTTTCAAACTTAAAGTTAGAAATTAACATGATGTTATATATGACTGTCACAAACTGTCACATGTCATACAGAAGAATATAGAAGGTTTTAGGATAATAATATAATATGTTTACTATATATTTATATATAAGATAAACATTTTGTACTTGAAGCTCTATTAAGTTCTCTTATATTAACTCTAATACAAGATTCTGTTCTTGACTTAATATTTTGAGTCTTGAATTGTAACAGTTATGAATTAAGTCTACATTGAAGAGTTATAAGTGTTTAGGAATTCCAGATAATATTTAGGTAAGATATTCTACTGTTATATTACTATTATATATGCTATAATAGGATTATTCAATCACATAGTTTGTACACTTGGCCAATCAATATCTATAGCTATAATTAACTATAGTACTGTTATAACAGACTAAATAATGAAGATCAGGATAATGTAAGAGCAGTTATCAGTTCATTAGAAGCTAGTCTAGATAATGACTAGTCTAGGAGTATAACTTTATAGAGTAGATCTAGACTTACAATATCCTCTGATAATATATAAAAAAAAGAGCAATCTTATATTAGTTAATATAAGAAAACCTAGTAGAGTTCTTAGTATAAGTGAGTCTACTTTATATATCTTTAATGTATAGTCTGTACATACTTTATATCTAGCCTACTCTAAATATTGTAAGTTATGTATATAAGAATTATAATATAATATAATATATAGTATTATTCTTTTTATATATTATGTCATTTTGACTATGACTGTAATATATGTGATCAAATTGTGACACACATCATGCCTTGTTACATTACTATAACAGTTATGACAATTACATGTATGATATCATATTATAATAAAAGAGAGATAGGAAAGAAACAAGTTCACTATCTTTAAGTCTAAGAAGTATTTTCTAATACAAGTTTGATTATGTGAATCTATTCAGTTGTTTTTAATAAAACTTGTAGTTATTGATGGTCTAATTATGAAGATATAGATATAAGTCAAATGAAGTTTGTAATAATAATTATGTATTATTATATCCTGATCTGGCCATATCTGTCCTGACCTATAAATGATACCTCTTCCCTTATCTATACTCTCTGATCTCTTTTAGTATAGATTACATCTCTCTATTTTATCTTGAATGTTCTTGCTGAACTTTTACTAACTCTATAGAATTCTATTCCTAATAACTGAGAATCATATCATATCCCATTCTAACTACATCTATTCTAATTCATGAATAATCTCTTCAACCTTATCTACACTCCCTATCCTCTTTCAGTACAGATTACATCTTTCTATTCTATCTTAGATATTCTTGCTAGTCCTAGTTAACTTTATAGACCTTCTGTTACAAACTAAAGACCTTAGGGTTGGTCAATAGAAAGAACCTTGTATTGGGTTAACACAAGAGAACTCGATAGAGAACTCTGTACAAGATAGTCTACCTTATATACCTTGGACTCATGGT
>Ga0157364_1003899_pt1 | contig 14675 bp, 14 predicted proteins | sample AttsexASBM2_FD_111476 | JGI IMG/M metagenome (GOLD analysis project Ga0157364, IMG submission 111476) | Fungus gardens microbial communities from leaf cutter ant in Ribeirão Preto, State of São Paulo, Brazil - Atta sexdens ASBM2 | ecosystem: Host-associated > Fungi > Mycelium > Unclassified ... | reverse complement strand
AAAAACATTCCTTTTAAAATTTCCTCTGTAAGTGCTAGCTGGTATTTTTCTTACCTGACCTCACACTGTATACTGACTACTTATCCTACTGTTCTACTAACTACTGCCCTAATGAATACTGGCTAATATCTCTAAGAAGAGAATCTCTAAACTAAATGTTTTTTTACTAGACAATGCTGCTACTCTCTATAGACAGATTATAAGAGAACCCACAGTACAAGCCTTCTATATGAATATAACTATCTACCACATTCACAAAAGTGTCAAGATCGCAGAAAGTGGACTTAGTTTCTGTTCATTTCATTTCATTTTCTCCTATTTTCTTTTCTTTTCTATCTTATTCTCTCTTTATTCTATTTTTAGTATGTAGGACTAGGATTAGTGATGGTAGGGGTCACATGATACAGAGAGAGTTCTAGAAGAATAACGTCATACTACATGAGAACCTCATGGCTAACACATGGTTGTTTGGGGTAATTAGAAATAGCTAGCACAGACCATAAGGATCTAGTATATAAAGACAGACTATTCTGTACAGAGTTCTCCATTGAGTTCTCTTGTATAAACCCTATACAAGATTACTTCATTGTCCAACCCTAAGGGCCTTGATTCATAACAAAAATGTGTTATGTCCAATATATGCTAGTAGGCTACAGCATAAATGAACAGCTAAGCTTTCTCTGCCTGACTAGTATATCTCTTAAGCCTAGAGCCTAGCTATAGTCTTGTTGTAGTAACCACTCACCGAAATGGCACTTGTGATATACTGACTTTAGCAAAGCTCTCAGTTGGCTATCTAGTAGTGGGGATTACAAGAGAACTCAACAAGGAGCCTTCGCTGCATTACTCCTCTATTTATATAAATTACATGTGGTCCATGCTACAACAATGTGTCTACCTCATGTCCTATTACTCATCCACCATGCTTCTACCTTAAGGCCACTATGCCATGTCTATGTGCTCTAACATCATACTCTTTTAATCTCTGCTGTACATGTATGCACCATATGTACACTATGAGGAACTCTTGTTTCTTGACATCATCCCTAACTCTAACTCTTCTCTAGACTCTTCCTGATCCTTCTAGACCCTAAGTTCTTCCAGACCGCTCTAGACTACTCTAGCCTATATTACATGACTTCCAAGTCATGTGCTTTCCATCTGTTGTAGACTAATAATAATACTACTATCTATTTATGTTTGGCTAACCCTAACCCTAGCCAAAGTCTGTCCACACTCTCGTCTTATAACATATAGTCTTCTTGACTAAGGAATGTGCTGTCTCTCAGTTGAGGATGAAATAAAAGAATAAAGAAAATAGATAGGAGTCCACATAATGCAGAGTCCTAGAGGATAGTCAAGTTCTACTATTGTAGCAATTAGATAGTAGTACTCTCTTTATTAAAATTTGTTTCAACCTCTAAAGTTATAACCAAGTAACATATAAATAGTATAGCATATAAGCTAAAGCTAAGGTTATTCTAAGAAGTCTGCAACTATATGGACTTTAATAAGTTTTATACTTATTAAACCTCAACTCACCCTATAGACTTTTATTCCTAAGTGTAAACTACTTCTGATAGTCTACTCTAAAGACTATGTATGTTATAAACTTAAGACCTTAGGGTTGGTCAAAAGAGTAAACCTTGTATTGGGTTAACATAAGAGAACTCAATAGAGAGCTCTATACAGAATAGTCTACCTTATATACTAAAGCCTCATAGTCCATGCTAACTACTTCTAGCCTACCCTAAACAGCCATATGTCTGCCTTAAGATTAACTGTCAAGAACGAAAGAAGTAGACTTAACGTTTTCTTATTTTCTTTTCAATTTATTTTCTTTTATTCTATTTTTAGAACTAGGGTTAGGGTTAGAGTGACAATATCATGATGTCACACAGCAGGTCACATCAGATGACATGGTCACAAAGTCACATAACACATGGAAGGATATAGATGTTATGGAACACTTTGAGCACTGATGATTTTATTTTATTTTATTTTCTTTTATTTCTCCAATTTTTCTTTTCTTTTTCTTTTCTTTTTATTTTGGAGGATGATGAAGAGGCACATGACAATGAAGTCACATGACAGGTCACATAACATGATGTCACAAGCCTAGAACATAATGGAAGGGTCTGGAAAATGGTATCAGGACATATGGAGTACACATGGTGGCCTTGAATAGGACATGAGGCAGGAATGAGGACGAAGTATGGACATTAGGGTAGGGTTAAATATTGGTAGCACAGACCAAGCATGTTTTGTATATATAGAACTCTAATTTAGCAGAGACTCCTTGTCAAGTTCTCTTGTGAAATTCCCACATTATAACTCTACTGAGAGATTTACTCATTAGTGAGATCATTTGTTATTGTGATAAGTGGTTGCTACAACAATAGAAGGTTCTGGAAGGATGATATCATACAATGTGTGAAACACATGTTGACCTCAAGGCATACACATGATCATTTAGGGTAGGCTAGAAATAGCTCACACAAACCATTAGGTATTTGTATATAAGATAGACAATCCTGTACAGAGTTCTCTATCGAGTTCTCTTGTGTAAACCCTATACAAGATTCTTCTTCTGTCTAGCATTAAGAGCTTAAGTCATAACATTAACTATTGTATCTGTTGTATGATGTTATCCTTCTAGAACCTTCTATGTTCTTCTATGTGACTTGTGACTTGTGACCATGCCATCTGATGTGACTGATGTGTGACACCATGATCCAGTCACCCTAATCCTAGTTCTAAGAATAGAAAAAAAGATAGTTTGAAAAGAAAATAAAAATAAAAATAGAAAGGAAATGAAATTAATTTAGAGTCCATTGCTTTTAGTTTTGACATTACTCCCCCTTCAAGGTTTCTCTGGAGGAGAAACCAACTTCCATCTTTGCCAGTTTCTCTCCAACTTCTTTAAATATTTATCTTCAAATTTCCTATTGTCCCAACCAAACAACAACCTTGCCATATACTTTTCTGGTAGCTTACTCCTCTTGAACTCATCTACCCTTGGGTTTATCTTCACTTTTCATCTTTCTTCTATCCTCTTCTGTCTTCTTACTTCTACCCCTAATCTTCCTTCAAACTTGTCTACCAACTCCTTTGCATTTTCCAAATCCTTCTCCCTCTCCTATGTATCACTTTCTACTGTAAACTCTTTCCATCTAACCAAGTATCTTTTTACTCCTCTTATTTTTCTTTTATTTAATATTCTTTCTATCTCTCATTCTTCAACTCCTTCTACTTTGATTGGTTTAACTTTTTATTTTCTCTGTCCCCCTACTTGTTCCTTGTATCATACTATTCTGCTGATGTTCACTACCAAATGAATTCTCATTGAGGTTGGTAGTCATAATTTGACTGCATTGGTGTATGGACCCACATACTGGTCTACTAATTTCTTCACTAGCCTTCCTTTAAACACTAGATCCTTTGTACTCAACATTACTTTGTCCCCCTTTTTCCACTTCTCACTTTCCTTTCTTTTCTTATCTGCTTACCTTTTCATATCCTCTTGCATCCTTTTTAATGCTGCTTCTGTTTCCTCTTATACCTTCTTTATTTGCTTCACAAACTCTGTTGTCTTCTCTACTTTTCCTTTCTTCCTAACATCTACTCCCATTCACAACTCTCTTCCATAGTTTGCTATAAATGGAGATACTTTTGTTGCTGAATGTATTTTGTTGTTAATTGCAAACTCTACCATTGCTAGCCAGTCTGGCCAGTCCTTTTGCCTATGGTCTACAAAGAACTGGAAATATTGTTCCAACTCCTGATTCATTCGTTCAGTCTGCCCATCTGTCTGTGGGTGGAAGGCAGTTGATAATTTTGTCTCAATTCCTAACATTTTATTCAGTTCCTTCATTAAATCCACTGCAAACTGTGGTCTTCTATCTGATACAACACTTTCTGACAACCCATGCAACTTCCAGATGTTACCCCTAAATAGTCTTGCTAGCCCTTCTACTGACATTCCCTCAGTTGTTGCCACAAAGTGTGTCATCTTGGACAACCTATTGTAGACTACTAGGATGGTATCCTTCCTAGCTACTAGCAGTAACTTTGTAATAAAGTCCACTGTCAGATGCGTCCATGGTTTCTCTAGTACTTTACTCAATTTCAACTTCCCTGCTGGTGCCTCCATTCTATTTTTCATCCTCTGACACATGTCACATCCCTCCATATATTTCCCCACATCTCTTATTACTCCTGGCCACCAATAATTCCTTGTCACCAACTCCATTGTTTTCCACTTTCCTCCATATCCAGCCACTAGTACATCATGGTGCAACCAAATTATTTCTACCTTCAATTTCTCATCCTTTGGTACATATACCTTTCCTTCTTTTAGTACTAGATCTCTCTCTGGCTGCCACTCTTCGCCTTTTAATGCTCTAATTCCTGCTTTCTTCATTTCCTCTGCTACTCTAACTATCTCCTTCTCCTTACCTCTTGCCTTTTTTATATTTTCTATTATGTTTACCTCTAGCCCTTCTATTACTACTTCATGTAAACTATGCAACCAACAATCTTTAATAAATGCCTAGTCCTTATTATCCTTATCTACTCCTACTTTTCAGTCCAGTCTCCTACTTAAACTATCTGCCTTCCCTATTTTTGTATCTGGTACATACTTTAGTGTAAAGTCAAATCTAGACAGGTACAATGCCCATCTGGCCTGTTGCCAATTCAACTTCTGCACTTTCATAAAATATTCCAAATTCTTGTGGTCTGTTCAGACCTCAAATTTGAACTTTGTGCCCTTTAGCAAATGCTTTCAGTTTTCCAACCCCCTTATCACCACTAACATCTCCTTATCATGAATCTCATAATTCCTTTCTGTCTCATTCAACAATTTTGAGAGGAATGCTACTGGCCTCCACCTTCCATCCTCACCCTCCATGGATAATACTCCTTCCGTCACATAGTATGATACATTCACTTCCATTCTCATCTTTTTATCTAAATCTGGCACTGCTAACACTAGTTCCTTTGTAAATTTTTCTTTTAGCTCCCCAAATACCTTTTCTTGTTTTTCCATCCATTCCCACTCCTGATCTTTCCTCATCATGTCGTGCAACGATCTTACTATGAATGCAGACCCCTGAATGAATCAACGATAATAGTTTACCAACCCTAAGAACTTTTGTACATCCTTAACACACTTTGGTATCAGCCAATCTAATACACTTTTCACCTTTTCCTCTTTCATCTTTATCCCCTCTGGTCCAATTACCACTCCTAAAAACCCTACTTCTCTCACCTTCCACTTGTGTTATGGGACACTTTGGACATGAACAATTTTTATTTTCTTTTTCTTTTACTTTCTAACTTTATAGAGATTTTGTTTTCTTTTTCTTTTGGACGATAAAGAGGCATGTGACACTGCAGTCACATGACACGTCACATGATGTGATGTCATAGGCCTAGAAGGTGGTGGAAGAATCTAGAAGATGACGTCAGAGCACATGTATACAACATGGCAACCTTGAGGCGAACATAAGAAAGGAGCATGGACATAAGGGCAGGGTTAATTATTAGTAGCATGGACCATGAGGACTTTGTATAAATAGGACTCTAATTAAGAAGAGGCTCCTTGTTGAGTTCTCTTGTGAACTTCCCACATCATATCCACTTTGAGATTTACTCGCTTATGCTATCATTTGTCATTGCAATAAGTGGTTGCCACAACAACTTGCACTTTTCCAGTTTTACATACAAGTCATTTTCCTCTAACCTTTTTATTATTTTTGCTACTAGCTTGTCATATCCTTCTTCCTCTTCTGTCCCAACTATTACATTATCAATAAACACTGCCACTTTTCCTATATTTATCAGGTCCCTCAGTAACTCATTCATCATTGTCTAGAAAGTTGCTGGTGAATTCATCAATCCAAAGAACATGACAGTGGGTTCAAATGACCTCTCAGAGATTGTGAAGGCTGCCTTTTACTCGTCTCCTTCCTTAATCCTAATATTATTGTACCCCCATCTCAGGTCCATCTTTGTGAATACCTTTTTAGTGCCAATATTTTCGATTACATCCAAAATGAGTGGTAGTGGGTAGTTATTTCTTTACTGTCTATTCATTGAGATACTGATAGTCCTGCATCATTCTTTTCTTTCTGTCCTTCTTCTCTACAAAGAACACCAGTGCTATTTGGGGCAATTTCGAGAGCCTGATGTACCCTTTTCTTAACTGTTCCTTAATAAATTCTTGTACTTCCTCTTTCTCTTTTCTTGACAACAGATATACTTTCCCCTTCCTTGGCACAAATCCTTTTTTTATATCAATGGTGTAATCCCAGATCTTTCTTGTGGGCATCTGCTCTGATTGTTTCTTGCCAAAGACTTTGATCCACTCATGAAACTTCTCTGAAACCAACTTCTTAGCCTCTGCCTCTGACTTCACTGCTTCTTCCTCCTCCTCCCATATCTCTCATTCTTCTGCCATCTTTTTTATATCTACTATTTTTCTCTTCTTTTGTTTTTTCTGTTTTTTCTTCTTTTCCTTTTCCTTTTCCTTTTCCTTTTCTTCTTACTTTCTTCCTGCTTCCTCCTTTGCTTCCTCTTTTTTCTATTTCTGCCACCCTGATTTTCCCTGCTTTGGTCTCCACTGCTTTCCACATTCTTCTGGACACCTTGTTATCTTGACTTCTCCTGTTTTCCAATCAATTTCTGGATTGTGGCATACTAGCCATGGTATCTCCGAAATCACACTCTACTTCTGTTCTCCTATCATATTGATTTCTATCCTTTCCCTGTATTCCTGATAATATATGTTTATCTCTATTATATGTTTAATTGGTCCTTCTTGGTTGAATGAGCCATCTACATTTCTTACATATATGGGTCTGTCGATCTTCTTTAGCTTAAACCCTTATTTTCTTGTGAACTCTGAACTCATTACTAGTTCTGTTACACTACTGTCCAACAATGCTTTTACCATTACTCCCTTCTAGATGTCTATTCTTTCTAATCCTATCTTTACTGTTATCTTCCTTAATGATTCACTATCTTTGGCTTTTCTTACTTCGACTTCTTTCATCTTAGTTCCCTCTGAGTTTGGTATACCAACTACTATTTTAGTTAATATGTGGAACCTATTGTTAGAATCTAGTCAAGGGACTCTAGATTCTTCTCCTCTTTTAAATTGTCCGATTGTTCAAAATTTCCCTCTCTTTCCCATTTCTGCTTATATTTCAGTCTTTTACCATTCCCAATTTTGATCCTTTCTCCCCTATTCCTACAATGTTGGGCTATATGCCCAAATCCTCTACAAGCATAACAGTTCCTCCCCCTATCTATATCCATAGTATAGGGATCCCTTCTCAGCAACTCTATCTCTTGTCTCTGCCTCTAACTTCTCACTATCACTGCACTTGTTCTTTCTACTCCCTCTATCGGAGTGGGTCCTGTTGTTGCCTACTGAGATAGCATTTCTTGCCTCCTCTGTTACACTTGTGGTCATGGCATTACTTATTGCTGCTCCTGCTACCTAGGGACTGATTCCCTCTGTTCTCATCGTCTCTTTAGTCTTTTCTCTTCCCTCCTGCTTTCTCTCTAATGCCTGTCTAAGTTAGTGGTACGCTCGTACCACTATTCTATGCTTGTGGGAGGCCTTTCTGCCTCCATCAGCTTTTTCCTGATCATTCTGTTTATTTCTCTCTTGAACTCCTCTACTAACAGCCTTCCCTTATATCCACTTTCTCTTACTACTCTTCTAAACTCTTAAACAAACTCCTCCATTGTCCTTTCTTTCTGCTCTAATCTTTTTAATTCTGCTACCTTTACTGACTTCTCCTCCCCTCCTCCAAACTTCTTCTTGATGGCTGCTAAAAACTCCTCTACATATTTGTATTCTAATTCTTCTTCTTCCAACTCCTCCAAGACATTCTCCTTCCAAACATCTGCTGATCTTTCTTGTATATATGATAATACCTACTAGATCTGTTCTTCTACTGCCACCTCCTTCATCTTCATCTTTATATATAGTTTGCATGTTATTACAAATTCTGAGACCTTTGACGAGGTCCCATCAAATGTTGGTAGCCTTGCCACCTCTATGCCTGCTGCCACTCTGCTCATGCTTCCTCCTACCTGCACTATTAGTGCTGCAATCTGTTCTTGAAGCTGTCTTATAATGGCTAGATAGTTGGGTTGACTTATTTTGTAAGGGGGGTGTAGTTGATGCTGGTAACAATGATAGTGGTGGTGGTGTGGGCAGCAAGGATATATATAGGAAAAGAGCGGAACCTGTACTGGTTTTGCTCTCTGATTCATATTCTGAGGAAAAAATCTTGGTAGATAATAGTAGGTCCTCTTTCTGTCCTGCCTACATGTCCTACTGACTACTTCTACTACTACCCTAAAGAATTCTATATGATTTTGTCCTAAGAAGGACATTTTACTCTAAGCAGTGTCTTAAGAACAACTACCGTTTCTCTGCATAGACAAGTCACAAGGGGACTTGTAATACAAGGCTGATATTTGAAAAAGGTATAGAACATGTTCACACAAGGTAATACATCTGGGATGCACCAGTGGGCTTTGATGCAATCAAATGGCTAGGCTTCTCCTGTCTAACTAGTATACCCCTTATGCCTAGGGTCTAGCAATTCTTCTTGACTAACGAGCAGTGTTGTCTCTTGGTCAAGAATGGTAAGAGAGTAAGTATAGAGAGGGTCCAGTGTTGGATAGTCTCAAGAAGTGGGATCAAGTTCTAATGTTATAAACTTAAGACCTTAGAGTTGGTCAAAAAAGTAAACCTTGTATTGGATTAATATAGGAGAACTCAATAGAGAACTCTGTACAGGATAGTCTACCTTATATACTAAAGCCTCATAGTCTGTGCTAACTACTTCTAGCCTACCCTAAATAGCCATGTGTTTGCCTTAAGATTAATAGATATTGCATCTATTGTATGATGTCATCCTTCCAAAACCTTTTATGTCCTTCTATGTGACTTGTGACTTGTGACCATGCCATCTGATGTGACTGATGTGTGACACCATGATCCAGTCACCCTAATTCTAGTTCTAAGAATAGAAAAAAAGATAGTTTGAAAAGAATATAAAAATAAAAATAAAATGAAAATGAAATTAATTTAGAGTCCATTGCTTTCAGTTTTGACAATAATATTACCAATAATCAGCAGATGTGCACAGAACTCTGGCCCCAAATTTCTAGGTAGGACAACAGGTATTTGTTAAAGCTCAGTCCTTCCATATGATATAACCTTCAAAAAAGCTGTTAGAAAGATATCTAAGACTATTTGAAATTATTATTCAAATGAGTATCCACTTATTCATGATCTATCCTCTAAAGTCAATATGTACTGTCCACCCAGTATTTCATGTGTCCATGCTTGAACCTACAATACCCAACACTTTCCTCAGTTGCTTCAAACTATCACCACCTCCAGTTTTGATAGATGGAAAACCTGAATACAAGATTTTCTGGATCATAGACTTGAAAATTGACTGCAGACAGGCATGCAAGTTATTCTATAAGATTACCTAGCTAGAATATGAAAACATAAAAGAAGAATCTGACTGATTATCTGCATTCAAACTTGCTCATACCTCTGATCTCATATCCAACTTGCACCAAGCCTACCCTAATAAACCCAGTCTCCTCCTACTTCTCTAACTCTGACATCTTTTCATTGTTGCCTTTTTTTTTCTTCTTTTCTCTCTTCTCCTTCTCTTTCTTCCTTATTAATTTTTTCTCAGACCTAAAGTAATATGATCTTCCTGTTCCTGTTTTTTTCCTATTATAATAAGAAACCATAGAAATCACTACTCTCTTCACAACTAGGGTCTTGAGGACTTAGCTTTAAGGAGAGAATATTGTTACATACTATCTGACATTTGCATATTTCCCACCTTCTTTTAGTATGGATTGTACTCTAGTCCAATTATCTATCAACCTAAGGACCAAACCCTATATCTTCATCAATCTCATGGAGTTTTGAGTGATAATTCCCATAGTATCCAACAACTCAGAGTAGGTATAGTAAATGAGTATTATTAGATTAGCACTTCCATATTTAAGAATAATAGCTACTATATACCATTCTTCAGTCTGTTAATCAATTTGGACTTATGCCACACTCACTATTTATAACCATTCTGAACACCAACATCCAAGAAATACAACCACACAACAAAAAGGCTAGGCACAACATTATCTGTTGAAGCCAAGGTCAATCATCCACATAGCATTAATATTACAAACTCAAGATCTTAAGATTAGTCAAGCAAATGAATCTTATATTAAATTAACACAAGAGAACTCAATAGAGAACTCTGTACAAAATGGTCTTCCTTATATACTAATTACTTATAGTCTATACTCTACTACTTTAGCCTACCCTAAATGACCATGTGTAAGCCTTAAGGTCAACATGTATTAAATATATTGTCATGACATTATTGTTTTAGAACCTTCTACCATATTCTATTGTAACTATATGACTTTGTTGTATGACTGATTTGTGACAGTAGTCACTGTGATGTTATACTAAACTTTAATTCTGAGTAAAAATGAAAAAACAAATAGAAATGAAAATAGAAAATAAAATAAAAACGAGAAATAAAAATAAAGTCCATTATTTATGATTCTGACAATTAACTTCCAGTCTCTTGGAATATATTCCCTAACTTAGCTCTGTACTTCCATCTTCTATACTACTTTCATAGATATCTAGCAAGTATGAATTACCTTCAAACACTTAGTCATAATTTTAAATATAAGAGCAGAGTTCAGAATAGTAAGTACTGATAAAGGATTGAGTGTGTGCCATATCAAGTATAGTTGATTATTATACTGAGTAGTATAGTACATCTACTAGTCTTATATATACTAAAAAGTATCAAGAACATTTGGATACTTGAGTAGATATATTACAACATAGTTCTCCATATCAAGTAAGGTCAATAGCTTCATAAGTAACCAGATTTCTTGATTAAATTGATCCATGACAATATAGAGACAGAGTTTAGAGTTTGATTAGACAAGTTACATCTGTTAAATTATGTAGGGAGTAAGTAAAGAGTACTAGCAATCTTGGGAATCACTCTGATAGCTCAGGAGTCACCCAGTGAACTGTAGACAACTGTAAATGACTGAATTAAAAGGAGTATGGCAATGTCTTACTATTATGAATCAGTTTATATTTTCTTTTCCATTTTCTTTTCCTTTTCTTTTCTTTTCTTTATTATTCTTGCTAAGTACCTATAGGAAAAGTTATATAATACAACATGATATAACATTACTAGATTATCTAATAAGTCATATGTTTTTATCATGTAACATAAAACTTAGTAAAATATTTTAGAAATAAATGTCAGATGCAGTTCATATTAGAAGATGAAAGTCTACAGAGTTGGCTTGGAGATGCATGAAGTGTGTAAACTCTGTGCTTGGTGATGTAAACTTGTGGAACAACCTTGGCTTTAGCTTATGTGCTGTACTGTTACAATCTCAAGACCTTAGAGTGGACCAAGAAAAGGAACCTTGTATAGAGTTTACACAAGGGAACTCAATAGAGAACTCAGTACAGGATTGTCTACCTTTTATACCAAAACTCCATGGTCCATGCTAACTACTTCTATCCTATCCTAAACAGCCATGTGTTTGCCTTAAAACCAATAGGTGTTAGTTCTGTTGTATAATGTCATTCTCTTAAACCCTTCTATGCTTTTCTATATGCCATGTGACTAACCCTAACCCTAAGTTCTAAAAATAGAATAATAGAATGACTGAAGAAAAAGCAAAAGAAAAAGAAAAAGAAAAGGAAAAGAAAATAAAAAAGAAAGTGGAAATAATTAAAGTCCACTGTTTTTAACTCTAATATGTACCATCTGTCTACTATGTGGTCATAACTTCAGATGAATAGATAAAGTCCAAGATGAGAGTAAGTGCTGATTAGTATGTTGCTGTTAAACACTGGAGATCAAGTTTAATAAGAGTTTATCTTTGTTGATTATCAGACTAGCAAATTACAGTGTAACTACTAGTCTTATATACAAGTAGATAATATAGGAGATGCTTGGAATTTCAGTGGTAAGATACTGATAGAAGTAATGTAGGAGGACTCTGCTATAGAAGACCAAGTCAGATAAGAGTATTTCTATTATAGAAGACTAAATATCCAGCAGATTGTTGCATTACTGTTGTGGAGACATGTTGCAAAAAGAATAGCCATCATGGAAGATAAGCTTGTGTTATAGATATTGAGAGGTAGTATCACCACAGGGATGTATCTTCCAAATAGGTGGACTTGGCATATAATAATAGATTACATCATATATAATTTATTTTATGATATACAGATCAAGTATAATTTGTATAAGAACTTCTTGTTGAGTTCTCTTGTTATCCTTACTCACTAGTTGTCAAACTTCAAGAAGATAAACTTAGTTTCTTTTCTTTTCTTTTGTTTTTGTTTTTTGTTTATTTTCTGTTTCTATTTTTCTTATTTAGACCTAGTTAAGAGATAGTAACATAATATCACATATGACTATCATAATAGCTACAAAGTGTGACAAAGGTATAATATCTGTCACAGTCACAATATCATGTAATACTGAGAAAGATATAAAAGGTTTTAAAATAGATAATATTATAGTAGTATGGTTATAGTATATTGGTCTTATATATTATATTGTCAAAACTGAAAGCAGTGGACTCTAAATTAATTTCATTTTCATTTTATTTTTATTTTTATATTCTTTTCAAACTATCTTTTTTTCTATTCTTAGAACTAGAATTAGGGTGACTGGATCATGGTGTCATACATCAGTCACATCAGATGGCATGGTCACAAGTCACAAGTCACATAGAAGGACATAAAAGGTTTTGGAAGGATGACATCATACAACAGATACAATATCTATTAATCTTAAGGCAAACACATGGCTATTTAGGGTAGGCTAGAAGTAGTTAGCACAGACTATAAGGCTTTAGTATATAAGGTAGACTATCCTGTACAGAGTTCTCTATTGAGTTCTCCTATGTTAACCCAATACAAGGTTTACTTTTTTGACCAACCCTAAGGTCTTAAGTTTATAACAGTTATTGTGCAGTAGATATATCTATTTTCAGAGCATCTTGCAGTTCATTAATATTTACAATGAATTTATAGGTGTGAGATGAAGTAATGTCTCTTTCTAGATGTATATTAATGCTTGGGTAATAACCTTTATTTGCAAAGGATGGTGATACACCAGTAGTAGTACTAGGTATATTGTTGTATACAGATTTTGCCAACAGAAGGAGGTCCAATCAGTTATCCTGTTAGTAGTTGCAATATACACAGAGATACTATTTTAGTATCTGGTTAGTATGCTCTATTTGACCATCTTCTTCAGTGTAATATCTAAAAGTGAAGTAGAGTCACATATCAAGAGCAGTTTCTAAAGACCAGAAAAATTTTGAGACAAACTTAGATCTATGATCAGAAGTAACATGAAACAAAACACCATGCTTGGAGAAGACATGGATTATGAACAGCTTTGCTAGCTCATGCAAAGTAATAGTGTCTACTATCAGAATGAATATAGCCTGCTTGGAAAGTCAATTGACAATGACTAGAATTGTATCACAGTTAGATGAGAAGGGTAGCTTCTTAATAAAATCTATAGAGATCAAGTTCCAAGGTTGCTTGGGAATTGGAAGTTGCTTGAGAATTCCATAGAGTTTGTGGTATTGTGGTTTGAACCTCATATAAGTAATGTAAGAATTACAGAATTTCTTTACATCCACATATAGAGATAGTGAAGTATAACTGTGATGGATGAGTTTCAGTATCTTATTTTGCCCAAAATATCCTGTGAGGATGTGATTATGGTAGTACTATAGAATGTATATATAGAGGTTGTTTGTTGGAGATACATAGATTTTATTGTTTGTGAGCAGAAGTTCTGATGTATTTAAGAATCATAGTTTTACCAGATGATAGAGGTGTTCCTGCAGTGTTTTGTCTTGTATAATAGTAGACTAAATGTTATTGTGTAGGCTATTGAAGTTTATAATGGTAGCAGCTTGAAGTTTTGGAGAAACTAGGACTATGGCTCAGAAAGATGTTATAAGTTGACTATAAGTAAAGATAGAACACATGTTTTGGAAGTTAATGGAATTGTAAGCAGCTCTTTCTTTCTTTGGATAGAGATATTCTCTGTGAGTAATAGTGTTTGGCTTAGGTTCTAGGCATTCTGGATAGAAATAGATGATGAAATTGAGCTGAGAGAGAAATTCCAACCATCTTGCTTGGCAATAGGAAAGAACTTTGGTGGTTCAGAAATACTCTAGATTTTTGTAGTCTGTGATAATATCTATAAAGAGTTTTGATCCTTCTAAGTAATGGCACCATGTGTAGAAAGCTTTGAACACCATAAACACCATAAAGAGCTCCTTGTTATGTATGTCATAGTTGAGTTCAATAGTTTGAAATATACAAGAATGTAATATGACTAGATGAATCTCTTTTCCTTCTGTCATGATTGAGAAGATAGCTGCAAGCATATATTCTGATGAATTAGTTTCTACAATTATTTGAGTATTAAGAATCAAGTGGGTAAGAATTAGAGTAGAGGTAAATGTTTTTTGAGAATGTTAAAAGCTTTGCAGTATGGGGAGTCAAAGTTCTAAGGCATGTTTTT
>Ga0157364_1003898_pt1 | contig 14675 bp, 11 predicted proteins | sample AttsexASBM2_FD_111476 | JGI IMG/M metagenome (GOLD analysis project Ga0157364, IMG submission 111476) | Fungus gardens microbial communities from leaf cutter ant in Ribeirão Preto, State of São Paulo, Brazil - Atta sexdens ASBM2 | ecosystem: Host-associated > Fungi > Mycelium > Unclassified ... | reverse complement strand
TATTAAGCAACAGAGCCAGAGTATTTGATCGATAGAGAACAGCGGCGGTAACAGTAGAAACGCCGACAGCATTTGTACAAATGAGAGCGTAACTACACAGCACAGCCAAAATTGTATACAATTCCATAGATTCTTCATGTAATGACGAGCCTGTGTGCATACAAGAAAAAGTTTATTATTGTTTGTCATGCTTCATCTTTTCGTTTAATTTTTTGGAATCGTACCTCCATAATGAGATGAAAAATTGCTACAGGATCCTCACGTTTCACACTCAGTGAACACGTAACAGAGTTTAGCGCTCTACTCAGATCAACGGGAGAAATTCCTTGGCTCTCCTTAGGAGATACCAATACTGGTACCTTCTGACATACCTGGGGGTATAAGGGCTCCACTGCCACTCTATAATCGATTTACAAACCTTTAGAAAACTTCGATTAGAAACATTTATACATAATTTTCGCATTGAATCGAAAATTAGAATCTCTCTGCATAGATATTTCTTTAGAAACTTAATTCTGGGTATCGATTATATATCTTTTTCTCTGGGGTGAAAATGTGAAAAGTGAAAATTTTTGTATGTATGTATATGTACATGCATATAAAATTTTTCACTTTTCACATTTTCGCTCTAGAGCAAAAGTTACATGATCAATACCCTGGATATCGATCATGTAACTTTTTTTTAGAGCGGAAACATGAAAAATAAAAATTTTTACGTTTGAATGTGCATATATAGTTAACATTTTCAATTAAAACCTGCTATGATTGAAAACATTAACACATTCATACAAAAAAATTCTGACTTTTCACATTTCCGCCTTAAGGAAAAAGTTATTAACCACCTGTTTGAAATTTTTTAGGAATTTTGCCTGAAAATCTGAATGAAAAATATCTAAATTCTTGTACAGAGTTGTCACAGAAAATGAACTTTAAAATTCCCTGACTTTTCCAGGTTTTCCAGATAAAAGTAGAAAATTTTCCATAAGTAATAATAAAATATGTAAATTTTAACATTTAGATTCAAGGATTGTAGGAAAAGTTAGTCTATATTATTAACAATAACACAAAAAAAGCTTAGTAGCATAGTACAATTTTGAGTGCAAATTCAAGCCAGCAAAAAATAAATTAGTTTTGAAAAAAAGAATGCAGTACGACGATCGAAAAAGAGAGATCAAATAAAAATACTGAATAAAATATAAATTTTAAAAATAAGTTTAGAAAGACTATGAATCAAAAAACAATGTAAATGTGTAAATAAAGGAAACAAATATAATTAATCTAAAGCAAATAACAGACGTCATTTCGAGCGGTCATCCTCAATGTTACATATAAACATAATTAAATAGAACAGATCAACTAAATTGATATACTTAAATTAAACGAATCAACTAATAAAATAATACAAAAAAACAAATAGCCATCTGTAAAATCGCATCTTGTCATCATGAATCTGATATTACGTCCGCAAAAATATAGCGTATGTTAGAGATGTCAAAATAATAAAAGTCCTTATTGATGTCAAAGTGCGCAAAGTATTCAAACAACAAGTATCATAAATTCAAAAATTCACGTTAAAATCTATAAAAATAATAAAAACAAATATTACATTAACATAATATCTAAAACAATGAAAACGCCAGAGCAATAAGTACAATGATATTGAATATCAAGCAATGAATATAAATTTTAATAATTTTATTAAAATCATTTAAAGTGCACAAGTTTTGAATATATTTGACTACAAACGTCAGATATTAAATATTTAAAAAATTATAACAATTATTTAGAATAGGAGCAGTTTTAGGAAATTGTGAGCAAATTTCGAAATTTCAGACTTTTTTTACATTTTCCCCTACTTTTCCTGGTTTCTATGATCAATTTCAATTTCTCTGACTTTTCCCAAATCTGTGGCAGCCCTGTTATAATCGATTGAGATCATAATTATTATAAATTACCCTGCGTCAGCCTGCATGAAGATAGGCATATTCTCAGCGTTGGCAGAGGAGCCAAGCACACACACCACTTCGCCATAATCCTGCATTATATGCAACATCTCGCGGGTTACTGTAGTATTGCAGTCGGTGAACAGGGACACGAGTAAAGGAACATTATCTATCAACTCGATGTGCGGACGTATCTTGTCTATGCCCCTCGGCAATTTAGCCTGTATAAGTAAAGAAAGAAGGCTATTTCGATCAAAATAAAAAAGTTCGAAGATTACAAATTATATATCGAACAATATAATTTTGTTGATTAATTCCTGAAATATTTCATTAAACAACTTTTAGATTTATGGTAACCATTTCTTCCGATGTTTCCGATGTTTCCTCTTTATAAACAATACAACAGCCAAAATTAATCTTCCTTATGTTGTGTTTTGTCATAAACGTTTATTAGATTTAACTCAAGAGAAGATTCATCTTACCCTGTTCGATAAATCGAAATTGACCGGCGCACTTTGTTCGGTGCTATCGGTGAGGCAGCTCAAGGATCTCCAAGCCTCCTGGCCTGATCCTAAATCGACGCTCTGCACCAGAACGCTGTCCTCGCTTCTCACCGTGTCCTGCTCTCTGCTCGACAGTTTGTTATCTCTGTAGCATCATAAAATCTTAAATAGCATCGAGTTTGTTTTAGAAATTGTTTTTATTCTGCTTTAGAGATATCAACAGCAACCTGTGGCTCATCGTGCTCTTGACCTGCGATGTTCCTGTGTTATTCCATTCGGTTGTTTCATCGTCGAATTTCACTGTCGAGAAATCCGTGTTGATAGCGCTTGGCGCCGACATGCTCATCGCTCGGCTGTTGTTCAGATTGGTACTAAAATGAGAATTATTCTTTCTTAATGGATACTCTCTAATCGCTCGACACTTCGCTAGTCATAACGGTAGGTTAAAGCACATTAATGCTAAGAAGCCAAGAGAATACGTTAATTCATTCTTTCGAACACGACAAAGCTTTCATAACAAATAAATGAAAATTCTCTCGTCATGCTGCGCATGTTTTGCGATCGATTAACCAGAAAATGCACGAGATTTTAAATATTTATATCTTTTCATGATATTTCGATTAATGCTTCATTTTTTTCAAATTCATTTCTCATTATCCAAACGTTTGTAATCTTCTATTAGATTAGATCTCATGCATTCTATAGTTACTATACTGCCCTTTTAATATCTTTTTTCTTTCTTTGAAGCAAAGCAGAAATCTGATTTCATATTGTACAGCGTATATAATGAGCTATTTCTGCATGTAATCGGTGTAACGTACCGAGGTAAGACACGATTAAGCAAGTGGCTGGCCTCGTCCATGCAGGAGTAATTAGGCTGATGAGATTGGGCCGTGGGTGAGGGAGTGGGTGAGGACATGGCTGCTGCCTGGCTCACCCACCAACCCACTGGACTCTCGGACCTAATATTGTCATGTGTGTGTTAATTACAGTACATATAATTGTGTAATCTTCGCGCGAGTAATCATGTATTTGCATAATGAAAATTCTTAATGGGCGTCAATTTGCAATTGCAATAAATTGCTCCACATTAGTTAAGGAACATATCATTAAAAAAATGGTTATAAAGCAGTAGAGACACAAAATAAAAATAAAATAATTACTGTTATTGTGCGACTCTGTCCTGAATAAAAAAAGAGATATTAGTTATACATGTTAAGTATTAAGACACTGCAGCCAAAATGATCGCGACATCTTCAAAATTAGTGATACTGCAGGATGTCTCGGAGAAATTTTGAAGTTTGAATTAAACTTAAGTTTGAGGATCAATCTTAAGTTTAATTCAAACTTCAATTTTCAGAATTTCTAAAGATCGTTTGATCTATTTATGCATACTTTCTTAAATAGTATCTTTATATATCTAAACATATAAAGTTTTATTTTTAAATAGATTTTTATACGACATAAAAAATAAACATTTGAGTTAACATGTATTAACACAAACTATAAAAATCAAAGCCTGATATAATATGTTGTATTGTTAATCTGTATTCAAATCAAGTGTGTACGAACTGGATTTTGTAGTATTCTTTCTCGAGATATCCTGCGTAGTAACGATGAACATGCAATATTAACAATTACAAAAGTAAGAAAAGACGTATAGACAAACATATACGACGGGGGCATATGCGGATATCTCTCCAGCCATTGCTGTTTCCTGCAATACATGGATATATTTTACATTCGAGCCTCATGGTAGCTCGCTCTAACAAGAATAAGAGATTTATCTCCGTCATATGCATGCAATTTTCCCACATGCGTGTCTCTCTCTCCTCTGATCCTACAATTATCTCTTTCAATCGGAAACGCCTCTCTTTAAATATATTTTTTCTCTTATTTAAAAAATTTTTTTCTTTTTTCTCCTCTTTTGTAAAAAGAAATGTATTGTTTAAAAATTAAGAGATGATAAGAGGACGTTTGCTCTAAATTTTTTAGAGTGGAATGACTCTAAAGAGTGAAAATGAGTCTTAAAAAAGAGCAGTTCAATTTCCAATCTTTAAGAGTGAGATTTCACTCTTCAAAGTGAGATTCACTTGTAAAAGTTTTAGAGAGTTGGATCAGAGACATTGACGGTAAGTCGCGGATATGCCCCATAAAAAATTTAAGAGACATTGAGAGAAAAACGGCAATGTCATCGCGTCTCGATGATAAACGATACCTGGCCCCCTCGCTGAGTAACGAGATGTGACAATTCCAACCGCTCTCCAAGCCCATTTTCTCTGAGAAAACACGCGAGCGCAGTTCATTCTCCTTGCTGAAGTGCACAAACCTTATGCATGCTCTATCTAATTGTTCAATCAATTGTACCTATAGTCATAATATATATTAATTTATTGTATTCACAGTACAAATTATTAACCATTGACCATAATAATATCGCACCATATCGGTTTGTGCCTGATATTGCATGGTAACCATTCCGATGAAGACCTGATTGCATTGCACCTCGAAGCAGCTTTCAATATCGTTCACGTCGTCATCTTTATTTTCGTTACACAGTAAGGAATCTGAAAAGAAAGCCATATTTTTGTTACAATTGAAATATTTGTGAATTAAAAACAAATTAAGAAATTTAAAAATTAAGAAATTTAAATAATATAAAATATATCTAGATTAAATGAGTGAAAGATATAAAAATTATAACATCAAGAAATCCAAATGAAAAATAAGAAAGCAAGAAGTTAATATATATATTTGATTCGTTCTGCTATTGAGATATTTAAAAAATATTAAAAAAATCAAAGTTAATAAAACATCCATTAAATTAGTGACTACATTAACCTGTCGAATGAAACTGTCCCAGTATTCCTCGTATTCTGGGATCGAGAACGTTTCTGAAGTCCCACGGTAAAGGAGTCGGACTCCTGTGAGGTGTGTACAAGTGTTTGCTATCCGCCGGTAGCTCCAGATATATCTCGGACATGTTGTCGTTGATGGCTCGCGTCAACGGTCGATAAGCGAATGCGGTACAATACGAGGTTAAGCTCGTCCTCTGGTAGAAATCTTGCACCTTTTTTCTGCAAAGGAGAAATCATCAAGATTAATACATAATAAATGATATTTTAGGCATCAAACGTTTTAAAAATTCTTGTACAATAATCTTGTAAACTTGTAGAATAATCCAGAAAATAGATTGTCTTGAAACGAGGTGAAAATTACAAAAATGAGTTTATTTTTATAATTATTGTAATATTTGTAACATTTATGATTTAAATTAATTGATCAATATCTAGTGAATTTTTGTAATTTTCTCTTACTTCTTTAAAATACACAATCAGTTCCATTTAGAAATTAATGGAATCTAAACCGAACGATATACCTATCTGATGCAGAAAGAGGGCAGAGATCGTGGCCATCCCAATACTCGATGCATGAGTCCAGAATTATATCAGCTGTTCCTTGCGTCAACAACTGTAGACCACCACCGCTACGCTCTTTCACGACTACGGCGACCATGTGAGGAAACGGGAATTTTAACTTTGTCGCGATGCTCAGTGAACGCGCGAACTTTATGTCCCGTCTGACCATCTCTGGTTGCTGTCAAACAAATCGTTTTAGTTTGCTTTTCTAATCGATTGTGTATTCGCTTTTAATATAAACTATTCCTCTCCAATAATATCTTTTTAAAATGATGACTCTTCTAAGAGTTTGACAAAAACTGATTTATAGAGAATTATTCAAACTTCAATTCAACAATTTAAATGATTGCCAAAACGTGCGATCAATTTCCAGAATTTTAGCAAAAAGTGATCTTATTATGAATTAACTCTTCTAATTGCAAATATTTTTATTTTCTCTAAAAAACTATTTGGCGATGTAACAGAGATATTGAGAGTAATCTTGAATTTTTTTTTATAATTTTTTAAAAGCTTATTCCAAGTCTCTCAATATCATTGAGAGAGTCTTCTCAATATCTCTGTTACATCGCCAAAAAGTTTTTTAATTCAAATGTTAAAATCTTTAAATTGAAATTTGAGCAAAAGTGAAGAAGAAATTTGATAGTGAAATTTCGTCTGTTAAAAAAAAAAATCAAATTGCAAATAAAGGATTAATTGATTAAAAAAAAGTATTTTCTTAAATTTTTACATGCAAAGAATTATCAATACTCACTACATGTCTAAATGTACATAGTTGCTGTTCCAATTGGAAAATTTTCTGTGCTTGATCTTGGAAACCGATCTGCTTCGCCAGTTCGCACAGACATCTGAATACATTTCATTTTCAATAATAGATTTTGCAGAGAAATCGCAATTCTTTGTCGCAAGAAATTGTAAATCCTATGAGAAAGAAAAAAAAAGATTAAGGACATACCGTCTGTTTGTTACTGGGACCAAGTTCTCATTATAGAGAGCCTCGCAAGTGACGTGACAACAGAATTGCGTGTAGTGTTCCTGCGTGTCCATGTTGCACGTGTTGAGGAGGATCGCCAGACCGAGCGGTTTCAACGAGTTCAGATGTTGCCGCCACGAGTGGTCGTCGAACTGCAGTCGGAACGGCAGGGCATGATCATGGGTGAGATCCAGGACCTCGGCGGTGGAGTGCGACATATCTGCGAAGCATCGGACGTTACGTTGCGCACTCGGCTTTCGTTGTCTCCCATCCTTCCTTACCATGCTGTACGTAAGACGTTCTGTTGGAGTTCACCTTAGTCTCCTCAGATTCCTGGTTCTTGTCAGTCGTCTTGTCCACACTGCCGGTACTGTAAAATAAACGGGACTGTAATCGTGTCGATACGATTCCACCGAATGATTTCACAAATTTAAGTTACGTTAAATTCCTTCATCTCAGGGGGCAAATTCACAAATTCTTGGATTTTTAGATACTCGGATTCTTATATCCCCAACTGGGTCCGCGACTATAAGATGACTACCTCGAGCTCGGCGACAAAATATTGGCGTTACGTAGGAAAAATACTTTCTCCGCCGTGGGATTAGGCCATGAGAGAATTCCCTTCTTATCTACGCAGCACAGCGCCTACAAAAATATATTGATAATCATTATTACTTGATTACTCAGTTTATAATCAATTTGAGCTATGATACTCACGGTTACAGAGCCCAGAACATGCAGAATGCTCGCCGATCGCGACATCATGTGCTCGTTGCCGAAAAGAATACCGAAGAAATATTCTTTGAGTTCCAGCCAGTTGTACACTACGTCCGGATGATTGGGACCATTGATTTCGGCGTCTTCAAAAGGATCTACAAACTACATTTATAAAAATTATAAATCAGTGTAACATTTTGTAATTAATAATAATTTTTAATTCATAAAAATTATAAAAATCTCTGTGAATAATGTATATTATGTTACATACATACCTAAATCCTTATCATTTTTAAAATCAAATTTAATTAAATTTTAAAAATTAAGAAAGAATTTTTGTTTCCATGAATAATATATGATTATAAATTCATCATAGTTATATAATTTTGAATATCGTGTGTCAATTCGCAGATACTCTTAACAAATAATATTCACAGTTCTTCTATTCTATTCTTAATCTCAAGACTTAATCTCAAACAAGAATGTCTTAAGATATTCTCTAATTGGTTCACATTTTTAAATTAAGATAATCTTAATATAAAAATTATGAATACCGGTTAATTTCATTTATTCTTAGTCATAAGAAAAGACATAAAAAAGGCAAATTTAAATTAAAAATTCATAGACAAATTTAAATTTTCTGCAATAAACTCTTCATAATCTTATTTATCATTTTTTTGATGATTCACATTTCTAGATGAGAACTTTCATCATGTGAGATACACATAGAATTCTTATAATGTTACATTTGGGATAAAATAATGTAATTCTGTATGCACGTGAATAAATGTATAAAATTATAATTCTAAAATTATAAAATACTAATTTCTTCATATAGAGTTATAATTATATAATTATATATATATATTAATGTTTTAACTTATAAATAATTAATTTTTAACTCAATTCTGACCTGGAGCTTTTTTGCGGACAGATAAAGCTTGAACAGCGCTTTGAAGCGGGCCATGCCGAAGCAATTGAGGAATATCCAACAGGCAGGAAACACCAACGGTAACAATGGAAGACTCACAGCGATCGGTTGCAACAGAAACATCTCACTCCAATGACCAGTGCCAAAGTAGTCTGTCAGATATAGATAACGGAGCAGATTGATCACAAGGATAACAATCACGAGTATCGGATAGGTCAAGTGCTCAATGCAGCATATCATCAGCAAGTGACGCTTGCGATTGTAATAAGTTACTGGTCGATCGAGAGCTTGATCGAGTGCCATTCGCAGATTCACCAAGTACGGCGTTTCCTGAAGTTTGTAGATCTTACTCTTCAGAGGTACGCGGGACTGCGGCATGGAGAAGATTTCGTTCGCGCTGTGTACTGGCACACTGTAAGTCTCTCTTGCGTGCAAAACAGGCGCTTCTGAATCCTGAAAGTTCAATCAGCTACAAGAAATTTGTTTTTGAACAGTTTGATTAACTATTTCAGTAAAATCTCTGTACAATTTCGATGTCTGAAAAGTGAACATCTAGAAATCTACATTGAAGTTCATTAGAATCTAATTCTACATAGTCTGATTGTTTTAGCAAAATCTCTGTTTAACTTCAATATTTTGAAGACTGAATATCTGTGAGATCTACGATGAAAAGAATTCAAATCACATACCTCGTACGGCACGCAATATCCAGGTGCTTGCTGGCCTGGCTTCATCACAATTATGTCACCGGCCACTAATAAGGCCCACGGCAAGTTGACTACTTCACCGTCACGATACGTCCACTGTAAGGTTAAGCAAGGGGATTGCGGACTGCACAAATGTGGGTAGTTCTCGGACTTCCATTGACATGTGGAACGTGCAACTGCAATTTTGAAACACTTGTATAACATTACAACATATTGCAAGATTTAATAATAATAATGATAATTTTATTGAAATACAAATAACAAAAGGAATATGTTAAGAAAGCAAAATTAAAGTAATAGCAGTTTTAGACATACTTATAGACAAATGTTGGTAAAACATAATTGTATAAGATTTACATAGAAACTGCAATTCTCATGTTAAGCACCATTTTTTTCTGCTAAATTGTGATTTACTAAATTATTAAATTCTACGTAGTGTAATTATAAAAATTTACTAAATCACAAGCAACTAATCAACAGGAAAACTTGCATCGTGTGTTTCTAATTTGTAATTTCAATTTTGAAACAAAATATTAGAAACGACAATCTTTATTTAAATACATACCATTGAGTTGATCAAGAAGAATTTTCACTCTATGAGGAATTTCTTCATGTCGTAATTTATTATCCGATACCACTAAGATAAAATTCAATACTACTAAACAACAAACTATCAGTCCTTCATACGGCAGTGTTGAATACCTGTAACAATACTTATTTATAAAGCTGCTATTGTCCCAAAAATAAATAAAATAAGTAAAAAATAAACAAAATTTCACAATTAAATGTACATTCCCATCTAACTTACCATGTTTCATTAAGCGTAAAGAACGCAACGATGAGAATAATGGCATTGATCAACAGCGCGATCGCAGAGGTCCAGCAGAGCGTTGTATATTGGCTACGATGATGCAGGGTGTCCTTCAGCCAAGCTCTATACTTTCTGAAACATATATAAACATATGTCAGGATATGAGTATGTATATATCATAAAAATTCACATCTTTGTTCTAAATAATTACAAATGTTGTATAAGACATTACTTATTTTTTCTGTGCTCCTCTTCATATTCTTGTAGGACACGTCTAACATCACGATGCAGAGTATCCAGGGCTACTGTAGTGTTTAAGCCTAGAGTTTCCTTAGGTTTGGCCTCAGTATTCTCATCTGTCTTTGTGTCTTTGCCAATTAAGCGTTCATCCTCCATTTTCTATGAAAATTAGTCTAATTAAGAAGTTACTCTATAAACTTAATTTAAAAAATTAAATAAAATATTAATTAAATTAGTAAAATATCAGCATATTTAGTATTGATTCAAGTGATACATTAATTCAATAGCTTAATCTTGCTGTCCTAGATGCAATTTATTGGTTACATTGATCAATTGTTGGGAATATATTGGGCTAATATTGTGCCGATAAATTATACTTTTAAAGTGGTCTGTCTAAATTTACTATACAATTATATTGTTTGAGTCAATATGATTAAGCAGTTCTAAAAAATAAAAAATAAAAATTTTCACAGAAAAAAGATCTTAGACTAAAAGACGGTTATCAAATACTGGAGAAAAAAGTTTTTAAATAAAAGTTTTTAAATAAAATATTGATAAGAAAATAGATTATATTTTGGGTCAAATAGACATCAAGATAGCCCAGCAAGGTTAAATAATAAAACGTATATTAATATTTTCCAGACAAGACAAATAAATTTTAAACTAATGATTGCTATCATTAAATCATTAAAAATGTATAGACAGCAAAAAGATGTTGTCTATGCAAGAAAAAAAAGTCAATGAGGTTATAACGTCACAGACGTACTCGTCAAGAAAGAATCGTTGCTCCTTTCTGTTCCTTCCCTGCCTTGCGCTTGACACTTGAGATAACGTTTCAGAATTGATTACAGTTTATCTCCAGCGTAGCGAGGATCGCATAATTTTCAAGAAATCCGCTCGAAATTGCGACGAACAGCACTCAAAACATATAACTCGCATCGCTTGTGATTTGGGATGCAATCGCAATGAAAGACAGAGAGAGAAAGAGACAGAGAGAGAGAGAGAGAGAGAGAGAGAGAGAGAGAGAGAGAGAGAGAGAGAGAGAGAGAGAGAGAGAGAGAAATAATTTCGAATCTGAATGTAATGAGCGTAGATTGCGTTCTAATCATTGCTTCATTGATTTCTTTTCAAGAAAAAGAAAGTAAGTTTTAATAGAAATTTATTAATATATTATTTTATAATTTTAAAATATACTGATTTATAATATATAGATAGCATCATTCTTACATAGATAGCATTGATTGTCGATAAGTGCGGATCTACAATAGATGGATACGATAGATGAATAAATACGATAGATATAAATACGATACGATAGATATCTTCTGCAATTCTCTTTTTTATCAGTAGATAATAATGCGAATTAATTATTGACTTGAAAACGTTACCTTAAAAAATAACACGTTATCATTACAGCAGTTATAAAAATAACTCATTACCATCACCAATTATTCATTTTAAAAAGTAACACCGTTACTGTTACTTGAAAAAGTAATGAATTGTTACTTCTTGAGAAATTGTTGAGTTTTAGTTTCCTCACATATTGATAAAATTAAAGACGCGCATTCGACGCGTCATTATACAAAAAAAAAAACGACCGGGAAAAAACAATTGTCGAGAGCTAAACTCAACAATTAGAGAATTTAAACTAAATATTGCTTTTAAACATTATTGTCATTAAAAATTTCAAAATTCACTTCCAGTGAGTGAATATCCATATTATAGTTATATATAATGTGAATTACAGATTTTTAAAACTGATATTAGCAAACGAGAATGGATTTAAATGAATTAATTTTTTGCTATCCGAATATTTTAAATAGCGAATACTTTTTTTTGGATTTAATTGGATTCAATTAGGTTCAATTGGATTGAAAAATTTCCTATTCAAAATTTTGAATTGAACAGTATTCATAATGTTTGTTGTGTGCACAGAAAAAGCTAATATTATTTTTGAAAGACATAGAGATGTGCTTCATGCAATTCCTATAAATGAATAAAAATGCATTCAGGATTGAAAAGCATTCATTTTAACATTTGTGTCAATATTTCTGAATCCATTTCAATTCATTTCAATCCATTCTCGTTTGCTGAGATGATAATTATGAAATGATAAACAAATTTTATTAAATCAATTGTTAATGAATGAAATATTAACAATAAATAAATCGTATTTGTTTTTAATTGTCAACTTGCGATTGTAAAATTTATTAAAATTCATCTAATGAAATTTATTTATCTTTACCTCCGTAAAGATAAGATTTATCCTTACCGTAATACATTAGTTAATGCAGTCCGACACAAAGAAGAACAATATCTTTATGATGAAAACCCAGGCTGCATACTTGTCAGAATGAAAATTTTAAAAAAAGAATTTTTTTAGGAAAGCATTTAGTTATCTTGAAAATAATGTCTAAATGATATCTTAATAATTATTTATCAGAGGCATCTACTAGAAGAATTCTTTAAGATATCTTATTTCAGAGATTTCATTTCTTGAAAATTTTATCTTTATGATATCATGCTAAATGATATCAATTTATTCTCTCATAGAAGATATCATTATATTGTAAGGCATGTGAGCAAATATGCATGCGCCTGTATATTTGATTCAGAAACTAGACATAATTATGATATCTTTTGAAAAATCCATTTGTTGTCATTTTTGAAGATATCATAAAAATAACATTTTCAAGAAGCAGGCTTATAACTTGACTTATAAATTTTAAGACAGCACAAAATATTACAAGATAACGAAAAGATGTCTAAAAGAAGTCTAAAAAATAACGAAAGTATGATCGTTTTGTTTTTTCAGCAAGATGAAAGATGATTATATCCAAGTAAAACATCAAGTCACGATAACATCAAAATGAACATCGGAAATGATTGAAAAACTTTTTCAATGACTTTTAATGATCATTTTGGAGTTATTTTGATATCATTTTGATATCATAATGATTTGTTGTTCTGCTTAGATAAATCGTCTTTTAGTTTTGTTGAACAACTTAAAACAGACATTTTTTTGTCATCTGGTTGTCTTCTCAGTAAAGCAAAAAGTTGACTAAAAGACATTTTTTTCGTATTACTGAAAAGACAATGTGGAAAAAATATCTTTCTTTATTATATTTTTCATCATTCACCCGCGAGCAGTACATACGCGAGATGGATGTTCGGATTCTCGTGTTTTAAAAATTATACGGTAAGCACGTGCTAGTGATATTATATAGTCTTGTATGTTTCCTGCCTGACAGGCTCGCTCCTAACGACTGTATCCCTTTTTATATTATCATAATAATAACAATAATAATAATAATAATAATAATAATAATAATAATAATAATAATAATAACAATAATAAAAAACTATACGAGATAGAATAAAAGGTGCAGTGTTATGAGAAATATAACTTATGTTCTGACGAACACTCATACAATATTTTTTGAAAGCAAGTCCTCAAAGGCGATTATGATGAAAGATAATGATTCTTATACACATCACATCGCTGTAAGCATTGCAGGCATAATAGAACATACACCGCAAAAAAGCGGTACACTGAAAAATTAGAAAAAATTTACTAAATTTTAAATTATCATAACTTGGTAAATAATAAAGATAAAAATATGTTTAAAAATATAAAATGAAGCTTGAAATGTCCCCTTTAAGACATTCCAATATACTTATCGAATGAGATTTATACTGAGCCATTATTATCAAAATGTCAGATGACAAAGTAAAAAAATGAAAAGTAAAAAAATGATAATTAAAGATCTGTGATTGTCACAATGCATGGCGTAAATCAGGTACGACAGCCTAATGGGACAAAATGCACATAAAAGTATGGAATTTTATCTTTAAAATATTTTTTTTACGATCATTTTTCACTGAGTTATTCCAAATTTAAGGTATCGTTGTCATTAGCTTAAATTATGATTGTAATTCATTCCAATATAAACTGCACAAAGTTTGACGGATCGGAATTGAACCTCATTTTGTGTATGTATGTGCGTGTGTGCGTGCGTGTGTGCGAGAGAGAAGGAGGGAGGGGGGGCGGGTGCGCGCACACGCATGTATATCACAGCAAGGATGAGGACCCCATGATTCCCCAACAAATGAGAATGGATTAAAATGGATTGAAATTTTTTTCTATCCGAATGTGTATTTTAAATACCGAATACTTTTTTTTGGATTTAATTGGATTCAATTGAATTCAATTAGATTCAATTGGATGCAATTCGATTGAAAAACTGCATTTCTTATTCAAAATTTGGAATTGAACAGTATTCACAATTGTGTTTGTGTGCACAGAAAAAACTAATATTATTTTTAGATTGAAAGGCATAGAGATGCAATTCCTATAAATGAATAAAAATGCATTCAGAATTGAAAAGCATTCATTTTAACATTCGTGAATCAATATTTCTGAAAATCTGAATC
>Ga0157364_1003897_pt1 | contig 14675 bp, 9 predicted proteins | sample AttsexASBM2_FD_111476 | JGI IMG/M metagenome (GOLD analysis project Ga0157364, IMG submission 111476) | Fungus gardens microbial communities from leaf cutter ant in Ribeirão Preto, State of São Paulo, Brazil - Atta sexdens ASBM2 | ecosystem: Host-associated > Fungi > Mycelium > Unclassified ... | reverse complement strand
TCATAATAAATTTTAAACTTTCATCTTCTGTAGGTAAATAATCTTAATTAGGTTTGTATAAATGTAGCATGATTATATATATATATATATATATATATATATATATATGTGTGTGTGTACATTGTACATGAAATAAGGTCTAGCTGTAGGCTTAGATTGTTGCAAGTGATTTTAGCTTTATTTAAGGATTAAGACACAATAAGAATAAGGAAAGCGATGTCTTGCTTTTTTAGCTTATTGGAAAGGCTCTAATGAAATTATCGAAGAACTTTTATTTTAATTAACTTGAGCATCGTCTTTGTCTTTTTTGTGTTTATTAAACTGTTATTGAAATTTGGTGATCAATAGAGCGGCACGTGGCATGAATATGATTACCAATATTATTATTTAATTTTATGATTGATTAATCGTCACAGATTTGAAATTGTCTGTGTGAATTACGCGAAAATATATATTAACATTAAAAATGTGTAAACTTTTAAAAATATATTATTTTTTTGAACGAAATAAAAGCGTAATTATCGAGGCGAAGCTATTTAGGATTAGGGGCTGTAAAATTCTTGCTTATATTTCGGGAAATTAGTAGTAATAGTAGTAATAGATTTGCTCATAATTCGTACGTCATTGTATTTATGCATATATGTGACGTATGTACAGGGTGTTCTATATGAGTTAATGTTTACTAACATATGTGTGGTGTATTGTACAAAACAAATTAATTAGATAAGAAGCAAAAATGATTAGAGAATGCTTATGCATTTGATTATACATTTCATATTGATATCCAATTTCGATTTTACTTCAAATATCTGGATTATTCTGGATATTTGTTATAAAATAACCGTAAGATAGACCTCCCCCCTCTTCTCGCAACTATATTGCGCATAGTCAATTTCAACATTACAACAAACTATATATTAACTTTGGCGAAATTTTATCTACAGGTAAAATGTGCTCTGAAATATTTCGGGAAAGAAGCTCGTTGATTTTTAATTCAGTGCACGCGCACGCATTGTCAAACTTATACGAACGAGTGGTTGTTACAACGATAAAAGAAATTTAACAAGTATTAGGAATTTTGGAAAAGAAATTTCATTTCGGTTTTGTGCTTCTGCAATGGTAGGGACACTAGAATTTACGCCGCTTCGTTATTCGTCACATCGTGTGTTACAATCGTATTCAACAGCCTGCATACATGTCGCGCGCGATTGTTGTATACGAACGAATTGAATTTCTCTGCTTTGATCTGAAATTGATATCTCTTGTAAAGAGATATCTCGAGCAAGGGATCATCATTTGGGAAGAGTGTACTATGACTTTTGTAAAAATGTCTTATTTTGTGAAGCTTGGTTTTCTGAGCTTCTAAATATATTTTCTCTCTCTCTCTCTCTCTCTCTCTCTCTCCATATATATATATATATATATATATATATATATATATATATATATATATTTATATATTTTATATTTTTATTTTTTTTATTTATTTATCTTTTTTTGTGTTTCTTTTTTTTCTTTATTTTTATATATATTTTCTCTCTCTCTCTCTCTCTCTCTCTCTATATATATATATATATATATATATATATATATATATATATGCATCCATTTTTATATCTCTACAGTTTATAAAATGCTTTTTATAAATTTCGTTTACGTTAACATTATTTATTTACTAACTTATGCATATTAGAAAATAATTAATGTCATATATAAATTAATAAAGATAGTATTACTTGAGTTTTATATATATATATATATATATATATGTATATATACATATAATACTTAATTTGATACAATTAGCTTTTCGTGGAGCGCATACAGTTAATACACTAATAAATGTAATATTATATTGCATAATTGCTTTTGTAATATAATATAATTATATTTTTCATAACAATATAAATATATAAATAGTGAAAGATGTATTTTTAATTATTATTCAGTTTATACATATTGTATAAAAGAATTATATATTTAATATGTATAATAATAATTTTGTAATAATTTTATTTCTTTTTTTGCTTTAAGTCTTTTCTTCTCTTAATTTTAACCGGTATACTTGTTTTTTTAACTAAGTATAATTGGAAAGAGATGAAATATTTTAATGAAATTTATATAGATATATGAAAAAAAAATAACAGTTTTTCTAGCAATATATAATAATTTTAGCGTATCTAATAATTATATCGACACATTTCGCTTTGCATCTAATAATTATATTTGATTATTTTTCGTAAGTGAGCTTTTAAATTAAATGCATTTTGCTTTCGATAAAGAAAAGAAAGATAAGTGTAAAATTTATATCGTGAAAAATGAAATGAATAAGAAATTTAATGTTTTAAGTCTTGAAACGTTAAATGCGATACTATGCCAAATTGTTGAGATTATTGAAAAGAGATGTAACTTAATCTTTGCAGAAAAATTTGTTTTGTAAATAGAAAGGTTTATTTTATAAGCAGAAGTGCAGAATTGATGCAGAGTCTATCGTATATTATCGAAAGGATTTCAATTGTCAGATTAATAAAGCTATTAATGTGTTTAAATGGCAGATTAATAGCAAAAATAATGCATCATATACGTATGTACATTGCTGCAGCATAATGATCATGTCTACAATTTCGGCAGAACAAAAGATTAATGTGGGCGCGATTGGCATTAATCTCCTATGATATTTATCGAATCTGTCGATAAATTGCTAGCGTACTATATTTACTACTGTTAATCGGATCATACGTTTATCTGTTTCTAATATTGCAATATTTATAAACTCAAAATTATTTGCGATACATGAATGTCAACTTTAACCATTATATGATTGTTTAATGATATTAATATCTGTATCATATATTTATGTATACAGTATATTATTATTTTAACTGACTTTTTTACGAAATATAGTTAATTTGTTGATTAACACTTCATTGAGATAATTAAATTATGTACGAATCTTTCATAAATGTAGCTTGAAATATTTCAGAGTCCATTTACGACATTGCATTCCTATATATATACGTGAAATTATTTGATAATAGCGGGTGAACAAATAGATAATTACTATAAGCAAACTTTGTTAATTTCTAATCTAAATTTTATTATGACTTACAAAACACAAGACATATTTAAACATGGATCTTCCATTTCTTACATATCATCAACAGATAGAATATATGTGTATACATGTATGCGTGTGTGTGTGTGTGTGTGTGTGTGTGTATTTGTATGTAATACGTCTATGTATGCATTCTATAGAAGGTGTGAGGGGCACGAGTGAAGATGTAAGCATGATTTTTTTCGTACATCTCAACGTTAATTGTAGAAATTATTGTCAGTGATATAATTGACAAGTGCGATCAATGAACATCGAGATCTCCAGATCCCTGAATAAATGATAAAGTATAGAAAGGTAAAGAAAGGTAAAGAAAGTTGAAAGAAAAAAAAGAAAGAAAGAATTTTTTCTCAGATTAAAAAAAATGATAAATAATAATTTAAAATAATAATAAAAAATTGTTATTAATAATTGGAAACTTATAAGACCAAAAATTAATCTAATAACCAAGAAAACATAAAAATTTTTATAAATTGTTATTCTAATTATTATACTTTTTTACATATTATTATCATTTTTTACATAATTATTATCATTTTAAACTTCTAACATATGTAACGTACATGATACAAAAGAATTTCAGTATTAAAAAAGAAGAAGAAAAGTAAAAAGAATATGAAAAAGGTTATTTATATAAATATTACTTTATTACATTTTTAATAGTGACAGCGTTCATAATTTTATATTTTTAAACAGCACAATTTTTAACTTTTTATAAAAACAATTTGTTATATATATTTTACATCATGATGTCCGCTAAGAATGTAACAATTCTAAAGGGTAGATTCCTAAGATTATTTTGATGATGAAAATCCTAATATCAAAATATTAAGACTATAATAGACTTTAAATTATAAACTCTTAAAATTTGCGAATTATATCACCTAAAATTCGCGCGTTCAGGTATGGTACAACGCAAAATGCCAACCACATTTGAATGCTCGAACTTTAGGCAATATGATTCGTTAACTTTAAATATTTATAATTAAAAAACTATTATAACTTTACTATTTAATTCCATGTTAGAATTTTCATCTCAAAATAAGTTTAAGAATTTATCTTTAAGTGTTATTACAGTCTTTATCGAACACCCTGTATATGTATGTTTTGAAATTATCTTCAATTCATCATAACACGATTTGATTCAAAAAAGAATGAAAAATTTTTACAATAGACAGACCCGTTGTTTTATATAGCTGAGAATGATATATAGAACTTGTACAATGATTCTACGACAGATATCAGCGACGGGACATATAAAATAGCACGAAATTGATAACCGCGCATAGCATAAATCGGTGTGATAACGATCAGCAATTTTTCAGAATTTATCCTTGCTGAGTACCTTAATGTCCATCAAAGGGCGAGTTACGAGCAATTTACGCGCGGCGAATGCGCCGCCATTAAATCGTTCCCTTGAAATCCAGTGATGGATCACAAAGGCATGACCTCATTTCTCTCTGATGGCACTGTCGGGAGTACCAGGTGCACCTGCACAACTTTGTCACTCCGACGAGCAATCTGCCGCCACATTCTTGCATCGAATAATGTGACCAAAGATACTCAGCGAATTTTTAATTGCACCTATCTAATAAAAATTATATTGAATATCGATTATTTTTAATATCGATTTTTAAATTTTGTGTCTTGAACAAGAAATCATTTGAATTTGTCGAAAACAAAAAGTTACTAAATAATGAGCTTTTGCTCTTAATAATAAAGTGATAATATGTATAGTATAAGAGATAAATTATTAGTAAAAAAAAAATAAAAAGATAAACATGGAAGATGATATATAATAACTTGAATAATATGAAATATTTTTTTCAAGAAATGACATTTTCTAATTGTAAGTTTGATTATTGTCAATTTAAAAATGTTGATAAGAGTATTGGCATCTGTAATTTTAAAATTAAGCGATTAAAAATAAAAAGATTTATATATATATATATATATATATATATATATATATATATATATTTAAAATTCGTTTTTATATTATGAAAATTAACTACACAGATTTCATTATACATTTTGTTTCGTTAGTAATACTTATTTTACAACAAAATTTTTATGTAATTAACTCACACATAATATTTTATATTAAAATTCCGAAAATATGCATGCAATTATATGTATATTGTAATCTTCGCTTATTCATAAAAAAAGACCAAAGAGAAGTCAAATCAAGAAATACCTATACGAGATAAAAGATATGTAATATTAAGTATAAAAACCCACTCGAAAGAAGTCCTTGCAATGTATACTCAAACACATGGAAGAAACTATAGGAAGCAAAAAAGAGATGATACATATATATGTTTTTAAGGGGAAAGAATAAAAATGAAAGGTAAAGGATGAATAATTAGAGCAAGATAATCTTAATAGAATCTGTTAATAATCTATTTAGCATTTAACAGAAGAATTATAATATGCCCTCATACATATCATTAGGTAGTTCTTCATTCATCGAAGCGTCTCGTGTAGTGAAATTAACTTTAGAATCAGTGCCTCGATGAACGACACATGTTCGAGGATCAGCTATGTAGGATGACACGAATAATAATGTTATACTTTGTTACTGGAATAAGATGTAAAACGGAATTTTATAGATTTCTTGCATAAAATTTTGCAGGCATCTTATAAACAGTGTTTTTCACAAGTTATATGTCAGAGACAATTTTAATAAGTAATATTTTTACTTTAACAAGTAAAATTATTTTTTTTGCTAGTATAATAACAATAACAGAGAATAGATTCATTATCTAAATTGATATAATAAATTGATATAATTTATTTTCTAGTTTTTTTGTTATGTTCTTGGAGGATTGACATGTGTTTTTTAATAATAAAAAGTTGATGAATATATATATTTTGATTGTAAAGCGCATATGAAACAAAATCCATATCAAACCTATGACATTTTTATGACACAGTACTATTTCAAATATAGATGTAGACCGGATCCCGAGATATATCTAACTTAAAATATTCTTTATGCAATGTTATTTGCAATTGGTTGGAAAAATTTTTACAATTTATTAATTGCAATATAACCATGTTTTTTAAAAAGTTATTCAAATCTAAAATATTTGTATAATGCATTTATGAAACATAAAGAGGATTATACAATAAATCTTATTTAAGAAATAATAAATAATAAATGTAACTTTTATTTAAGAAATAACATAATTAACTAAACATAATTAACTATATAATTTGCGTTTTTTATAGATGTACAATACAATGAACACATCGTTTTCTCTTTGACTCTTCTTCAATTTTGATTTTTTGTTGTAGGACAATGCACGAAAGCAAGTACAATTGTTTTTTTCTCTTTCTTTTATTCCTTCACATATATACTTTCTCTCTCCTCTTTTCTCTCTCTCTCTCTCTCTCTCTCTCTCTCTCTCTAAACATTTTTCGATATTGTATTAAATATACTGTATATAATGAAATATTACATTCAATATATACAATAAGATAGAGAATATACATATAGAAGAAAATGGGATAATTGTGCGCATTTTGGTTTATCACTTTTCTGAGAAATGGAGCCGCTACTACGGCATTAGAAGATAGAGTTCTTTTCAGATATAACTATAAGTTACATAATTTGAAAATATAGTTAATAGTAAAAGTTAAAAAAAGTGAAATTATAATTAATAGTAAAAGTGAGAAAAAGTGAAATTACATATTTTGATAGTAATTTTGGAATCACAAAAAACGGTAAAGTCCGTATTCCTATTTTGTTTATTTAATCGTGCACGCCTTATAACAAAGTACGTTGTTATATATGTGCACCTTTTAAGATATTATTCATTAAATTAAATTAAAAAGTCTTTGAGTAATCGTTTTTCTTATCAAATCAATTCGCGGCGAGAAATTATGAGCAAGTACAAATCGAAGTTTCCTTTCAATGAAAAGTGCACTATTTTGTGAAGAATTCAGAAGATATGGAACTCAGCCTAGTTGACAAACTAAAAGTAACATGACATCAATGTTGTAATTTCCATTGTATCCATGTTGTATTCCACAATATAATATAACATATGAGTCGACTGTAATATTACATAACAGTTACATTGTATAAAATGCGAAATTATAACATTGACATTATATTACTTTTGATCTGTCGAGTGGGTGATTTCAATGCTGCGTGTATTCTAAATGGATCGATGAAGATACAGCTGTGAAACTGATAACGTTAAGAATTAATTTTTATTTAAATAATTAATTTCTTCAATTTTTGTATTATTTTTCCAAATTTTATATTAATTTTATATTAATTTTACATTGGCTTAATTTTTCATTTCTCCAACAATTCATAAAGCATTCATTTTATTCACTAATTTTCTATGATTATTGCTTTGCGCGCAACACATTATTCTAACCTATACGTACAATTATCCGACGCGCGAGAAATTTTTTCGCTTTTGCTTTTTTTGCTTTTTGTCAATACAACACTCCCAAATGAAAAATTCTTCAATATGAGAATACATATCAATAGAGCAATATATATTTATGGATTGTATTTCCTTATATCGATTTCAACTTCGAAAACAACTTTACAGCAACAAATTCTCCTTAAGTGCGCACAATTTCTTTACTTTTTCTTATATTTCTTTTATATCGAGAATTCTTTAATTTGTATTAACATTATGCATTAATTAAAATAATAATAATTTTTTAGAGTCTTATTAAATTCTCATATTAAATTCTATAAATAGATGGCGAACGAAATTAATTTTATATTTAAATAAAATATTCTATGATTAGTTTAATATTTAAGTAGTATGTCTCTATTGCAGATAGGTCGTTCTTATTCGAGTCACAAAATAAGATTAGTAAATTTTATGCAATATATAGAAACTTTAAATGTTCCTATATTTTTGTATAAAAAAAGTATAAGAAAATTATTTTTATTTGATATTCAACTAACACATATACTTGTGAAATAAAAAGACAAAAATAAATGTAAAAATAAAAATAGAGATGGAAATATAAGAAGAGAGAGAAAGAGAGAGAATATGTTATAAATATGTATGTTGCATATTTCAGTTGGCAGTAGCACGATTGTATCTGTCCAGTGTTTTTATAACTTAATGTTTTTACTTTATATATCACGCAAATAAAATATTAATTATTTAACAGAAAATGAAATTATAAATTTAAAATTATTAATAACTTGTATAATATTTTGGAAAAGAAATTCGATATTTTACAGGCTTGTAAAATGTTCTTGGATTGAATAAAAAAACATTTAATTAACATACAAATTGATCCTTTCCAAATAAACAATGATTTATGTATTTTAATATTTAATACATTCAATTATCTCCGCGAATATTCATTATTTACGATATAAAAACAAAGGATTATTCTATCTATCGTAATAATACTATAACACCTTGTTATATAAACGTTCATCATTTAATTTCTCGAACATAATCTTAATAGACATATGATAGTTGAGATTACTAATTTGTTAGATTTGCACCAACATTACTTTGACTTTAAGCAAAGCTTAAAATTCTCTCTGACTCTCTTTCTTTAAAACGATACAGAGAGAGTTTTAAGTTTTACTTAAAAGTCAAAATAACGTTGGTACATCGGGTTTTTAGACACATAATTTAAAATATAAATTTATTTTAAAAATGGCAAATTGTTACTCTATCGAATATAGCAGATATGCATTTTATCTGTCTAATGAAATGTTTTATCGTCTGTGCTAATGAAAATATTTAAAAATAAAGCACGAGGATTTTTGAAAGAGAATTTCAAAGGATTTTTTAAATTGAAAAACATCAAATGTGTAAAAAAAATAACATAAAATGTTTACTGTAAGAGAGATAAAATCGTGCAGTTATTAATAACCTTTCACTTACATATTATACTACGAAATTCTGTAAAATTTTGAACTATATTTTTGAAATGTATTCTGTACGTGAATACTATTAGTGTACTCAAACAATATCTTTTGATGTTTATATTCTCCAATCTCGAAAATTTTGGGAAATACAAAACAAGTAAACTTTAAATATCATTATTTTGTTATTATTAGCGGTGGCATAAGAGTGTAAATAAGGTAGTAGTAAATAAGGTATTAATATTAATAAAGAAGTCTATATATATATAGGATATATATATTGCTAATAGTATTACTTTAAATTATTTTATTAAATAATTTATCAGTACAGTATCCTTACATACAGTATCAATAAAAATATAAAGAATAGAAAAAATAAGATACAGTAAACAAATAAACAAAAATAAAATATTTCATTTTTATGTTAGTATTATAATATCTAATGATAATGATTTATATTATTTACTTATTTAATATTTTAGTATACGTGGATAAATTTATACATAGATCTCCTTTTCTGTTATGCTTTAGATTAGAAAATTTAAATTATATTAAGTGGGAAATTATCTTATATGTGTAAATCTAAGAAAAATAACATTTTTTTTAATTAATTAATTATAACATTAATTATTAATTTAACATTAATTATAAATAATGGCGTATTAAAATAAAATGCTTTTTGTTAACAATCCTTTTCGTATTTTTTTCTTTCGCTATAAAAAATTACCTATAAATAATTCGTTATATTTTTTTATCATTTCCTTATCTCTATTTTTTATACAACAACTTATCATAAATTATCAATTAGACGATATATCTACAGACAACAAACTTTGTAAAATTTGAATTTTTATATTTTAATTTTATGTATTGTAAATTAATTTTCAAAAAATCAATTTGTAAAAACAATAGTTTGTTAATACTTATCATTAAACGTAACACGAAATTTCTGTTACAAATAAATATAGAGAAAATGAAGAAAATGCGAGAATACTTTAAGTATAATCATAAATCTGTAACAGTTATTAAAAATGCAAATATTAGTAATGCATAGATAAATAAATGTTTTACTTAAAATGCAAAATGAAATTTAGACGAAATTAAAGCTGCTTTTAAATATATAATATATTTTTAACATAATGATTAAAAAAAAATTCAAAATAAACAGAGTATGCCCATTAAGTGACATGAAATCTGAATTTCTGAGAGAAATAATAAAGCAAAGAAAATACAAGATGAAATTATAAGACGTGTATGGAAATGAAAGAAGAATGCTTGAAATTTTTATAATTAAGCGGTAATATAGTAAAAATACAATAATTGGTACAATAATTTTCTATGCGTGTGCACGCACCCACACTTGTGCACGCACGCTTAAAATATTTCTCATTTAATTTAATTAAATATTACGTGCTTTCTAAATATGAATTTCTTATTTTTTAATCAGACTGAATGATCGATGAAAAGAGAAACAGAAAATTGTAAAAATTAATATAAACATTAAGTAAATGAATGGTTTTATTAAATGATTAGAATTTATATTAGTTCTTTTTATGTATGATTAGTTCTCGAACATGTAATATTTATCACAGATCTAGGTAATTATTCAGATTAACGGACTAACGTCGATAACCTTGACCTTAATATGTTATCGGGGTCACGATTCTGAATAATCTTCAAAAGATTTCAAGTGGCAGTGGCTGTTTGTTCTAAAGTTATTAACAAATAAAATTTAAAAAACAATGTCTTATTTCTACCATATACGATATTAAAAATTATCCTATATCCTCCTTTCGCGAAAGTCGTATACTCGACAGTATATAGCAAAAATAAGACATTATCCTTTAAACTTTATTTGTTAATAATGCATTGATTCTACTAATGAATTTATTCATAGCTTCAAAATTATCATTCATGTCCTTTGCTGCATCTTTTATATTGATATGCAGTAGTACGAACAAGTTGTACAAGTTTGCTTAGTTGCTTTTATTCATGTCATATTTGACTCTTAATCCAATTTTTTTGATTTTTCGGATGTGGATTTCCACACTAAGCTAAATTTTGTGACGTTCTTCACGATTCTACACTATAGCCTGAAAAAAATGAAAATCAATGTGTATATGTATAACTTTTTAATATACTTCTTTCCTTTCATTCTTTTGTAAAGTATTATGTCAAAATTGTAATTAAATTTTTAAAATATAGTTATTTGTTTAATAAAGAATAGTAGATACATACATATGTGTTAAATCTATGTAGTGCCTAAACACTTTCGGCAAAATGCTATTTTTCAACAATATTTATATAATTTTTATCATCTACATCTATAAACAATTTTAATAGAATTGAGAAATATGCGAAATACTTTTTATTATTTGTTAGATTTGTTTTACACAGCAAAACAAGTGACGCAATTTCTATCACTATTATGTAATTGACGATCCGTAAAAACTTTGAATTTTTATCTTTTATAATTAATTTTTAACTTCGTCGAAAAATCCGCTCCAATATTTTTATTTATTAATTAAATCAAAATTATATATGTACATTAATATGTCTTTCCTTGTATTTTTCAAATAATATTCAAAAATAAGTACATTGCAAACGCGCGTAAGCATGTTCAATAGACTGATGAGGAATTTCTGAAAAAAAAATGATATACATATTAAAATCTATTAGGAATACTTTTGATTTTAATTTATATAGACAAAAATTATTATCCAACATTTAAAATATTAGATTGTATAAGATTGTAAAATTGGTTTCAACAGCAGAAATTCTTTAACAGAAATATAATTATACAAATATATTTTTATGTTTTCTTTTCTAAATTATAATTTTATTCAATATAGCTATGTTTTTATTTCTTGATAAATATTCACATATTTCCTTATATAACTCAAAATTAGCTTAATAATTTAATTATAAGAAACAGAAAAATATTTAATAGTAATTATTTCTGATGTTTATTATTATTATTGCATGTGTAAACGTTCAAGAGTGTTTTCTCATTTTATAATGTTTTCATATTTCGCAAGAATAGCAAGTTCTGTGATTGTCATAATAAGTTTCGTGAATATTATGGTATTCGTTTATTGCTCTTTGCTAGTTGCGATACGTCAGGACTATTTTTAGTACATATCAGTTACATTTTCAGTAAAAAAATAAAAATTCATAAATATTTATGTGCCAGAGAGTTTCGTTTACTTCGATAGCACTGTAGAATTGAAATATGTAAATGAAATATGTATATGAAAATCAGGACATACTCCAGTTATGTATTATTTTTATAAATTTAATTATTTATAAATTCAGCGAAGATAGGAAACGAAAAATATAGAAGAGAAAGAAAAAGAATGAAGGAGTAGGGCAAAAGTGATAAATAGATGAATCAGTAAATGAAGACTCCCGGGGAAGAGTGCTACGATAGAAGCAAAATTCAAACTATTGCTGGTCATTATCTTTTTATCGTTCTTGTTTTATTTTAAAATATAGGCAAAAAAAGACGATTTTAATGTATTCCAACAAAAATTAAGCTTAAAAATCTATCTATAAGGCGATGGTTGTTAATAACACATATTTTGAAAGAATAAATTTCTTTTTTATTACAAAAATTATATAGTCTATATCGATACAATTTTTTTATATAAGAATATATATACTTATTATAAATATATATATATATATATATATATATATATATAAATATAAATAATTATGTACGAAATCTATTCATGTATAATATATCCATATATATATATATATATAAAATTTTAAATAAAATAAAACTTATATTTTCGATCGAAACAGATCTTAGTACGTAAATACATATTTCTTATGGGAATTTATATACATTCTGATTCTGCAGCGTGTCGAAATATTTTTCTGGACTTAAAGTATATTTATTAGCAGAACCAGCATAGTAATATTACTTATTACCTCATGTGATTCTGCTGATAAATGCGTTTTAAGTTCGGAAAAACATTTTAGCGTACGATATACAAAATCAGAATGTATATAAATTTATACGAAATATGTATTTACTAAAATTCGCTTCGTTCAGATATAGGGTTCTTATTAAAAATTTGATTTATTCATATCGGTGTAAGCCACTTCATATTGTTTATTCATATATATATATATATATATATGTGTGCTTCTTTTTTCTGTAAAATTTTTCTCTTTTGTACAAAAGAAAAATTATTATGAGAAGATAAAAAGAAAAAATATTTAGAAGTATAATTTTTACATTATTTCTTTTACAAAAAGTTTGAAAAAAATGAGAAAAAAATTGTCGAAAATATGATGAAAAAAATATATACATATACATATATGATTATATGTAGGTAATTTTTTTTTTATGCTTCAAACTTGACTTTTTGTAAAAATGCGAAATTTGTTACTTTTTTCATTATTTTTTAAGTTCTAATTATTTTTTTAATTATTATTATTTCTCTTGTACTCTCTCCAAAGAAAAATTTTAAAAGAAAGAAATATTGAAACATATAGCATATACAGGTATATTTTATACACAATTATATATATTTACATGTATATATATGTATGTTTATATTATACATATTTTCATATATTTGTATATATTTTTATATAAAAAATTTTTTATCGGGATAAAACTGAAAGACATGTTTATTCCGCTATGATAGGAACATTTATGGTATAAAAAAATAAAAAGAAAAAGATAAAAGGGAGGATTATATTTTTGTTAAATTGTAATTATATACATATATGTATAATCTTTATTCTTATTTCGGCTTTATAAAGAATTTAATCTGTTTGATTTTTACAATATCAGTTCGATAAAAATATCATGATGTTTGCATACAAAGTCACGTATATCTAATAAAAGTGAAAAGAAAAATATAAATATGTATGTACAATGATATTCTCACTTTAATTTATATGTTTCCATTATCACATATACACAAACAATTTTCTTCTCTATACAATCATAAATTAGAGTAACAACTAACATTTCATTTAGCTGATAAAGATTATTTTGTAATTTTTGAAACGGCTAAAAGGAACAAAACGAATGAAAAAAGAATATTTTCATAAAATACAAGTTTTCATTTGCTCATATAAACATAGAAATGGCATTTTATTCTCTCCATATGTTCTCTTTGGAAGGTTACAGCAATGATATTATAGATCGAAGAAGATATATGTTTGCATATAAATCGGATACTTCAAATTTGTCACAAGACGCAATCTTTGCATAATCTAAAAAACTTTAGTGGATTGTAATTCGAAAATCGAAAAGAATGATATCAAAGCCACTTGTTATGCATTGGCAAGTTTATAACAATTATACTAATTGTAAATATAATTGCATCGTGAATCAAACCTTGCCTCGATAATGCCGATAATTAATGCAATAAATAAACATATTTTGAGATTAAAAGTTATACTATCAAGAAATATCTCAAATATGTAGGAAAAGATTTTGATAACATTCAATAATATATTGAGAGAGGTAATGAAACATAATAATAAACACAAATTGAAAATCTTTTTTAAATTACGAGAAATGCAGTTAATTTATATAATAAAAAATTAGGACAATATACATTTCACATTATTTAATTCTGAAATATAAATTTCAATCTCGCTATTAAAAGAGTTTAATATGCACGTATAACATGATAGTATAGTGCAGAATATACAATGTAAGTT
>Ga0157364_1003896_pt1 | contig 14676 bp, 8 predicted proteins | sample AttsexASBM2_FD_111476 | JGI IMG/M metagenome (GOLD analysis project Ga0157364, IMG submission 111476) | Fungus gardens microbial communities from leaf cutter ant in Ribeirão Preto, State of São Paulo, Brazil - Atta sexdens ASBM2 | ecosystem: Host-associated > Fungi > Mycelium > Unclassified ... | reverse complement strand
TTAAGCAAATTTTGTTCGATTTATCAACTTTATATAGTGACTATGATATTTTAATAAAGATAAAGGGATAAATGTCTTTTCTGGAATGCGATATTCCGTGTTGCGATCGTTTATGCGAAATTAATTTACACAAATCATGGAAAGAATATAAGAATCGAGTTCTGCAAACACAAAACTCGCTGACGCGACGGTATATCCGACCGATGTGGAATTGATTTTACATTAGATTCTATCTATGGCCTATCTAATATGCAATATTCACACATTTCACTGCGTTCATCTATTTACGATAGGCTGAAGAGACGTTTTATCATGTTATGTTAGCATGTTATGTTACAATGAGAAAGTATTATTTTTTTCATCTTCTTCAAGCTTCGTATTTCGAAACAATCTTTTTCTTTTAACGTTTCTTTCTAATAGATCGTTAAAGAAGAATCACTGTGCACATGGTATATAATTTTCTAGTAATTTCTTTACTGATTGCGTCACTTATTCTCCGATCTTGATTTTTTTTATGCTTCTTAGCATTTCATACCATACTATATGTCGAACGCAAATGGAATTCGATGAAATACTGCATTATTTTCATATATAATGTATCATCATGTACTTAATCCTTTGTTGATACATCTTTTTTTTTATCGTTTTTTGATACACTAGGTGGCTCACACCCAGAGCAATGTTTAAACAACTGACATTCTTATTTAAAAAATCCAATCAATATGAAAAAAATTATGGGTCAATTTCAATGTCTGTAGAATATATTTAAATAGTTTTTGAATTAAATTTCATTACAGTTTTTGTGAAAAAAATTTTTGAGTTCAATGAATAGAGAAAAAACGAGTAAAATTTTTGAAAAATTGTGATTTTTAAAAAATTCAATATTAAAAGTTAAAAATTTACAGTTAGTATTGTTGATCAGATATGATATTTCGAGAAAAAATTAGCTTGTAAATTGGTTTTGGATAAAGAGTATTTATTTTACATATTGAATGTAGGCTTTTTTGGGAATTGAAAAAAACAGATATTTTTTTTTAATAAACATTATATTTGTTCTACAAAAGAAAAAAAAATTGAATTGCAGAGAATTAAAATAATTTTGTGGATGGTTCATACCCAATATGTCAACGAAGGATTAATTTACTGTTCACGTTTGCATTTCTTCTGAAATAGTGAGCGTTTGCAACGCTCTAGCTCTTTTTCTGCCGAACATTTTACCGCTGCACAAGCGATTCCAGGAAAAAAGGCACATTAACGTGGGATTAGCCTGATAGAAAGTGTACCCGGTTGCCCGAAATTTTGGGGAAGTACTTTTATCTTTGTGCGAGCAACGTTGTTCAGCCAGTCGCGAATAAAGATTGTGCGAGCCGGTCAAGTACTGGCGTTATTAAACATCAGTGAAATGCGAGGGGTTTTAGTTGCGCCGAACTGCTTCTTTAATTTCGAGTGCGCCGACCATCACGTAGGTGCCCATTAACGACCATTCCGAATTTTTTTCTCGTTTACCGAAGGGAGAACGAAAGAAAGGTTTGGCGGAAGGATAGGATTTCAATTCGAATGAAAACATTATTTATGTTGCTGACGATATAGAATTTTTGCACTGAAAAAAATTTCTGATTGAAAATCGAACGAATCAGAATTTCTGATTAAATTTATTAGAATTCTAGTTGAGATAAACGGGATTCTAGTTGATACAATGTATCTGGTAAAATCTACTAAAATTCTTTTTTTTATCAGAATAATTATATTAATCAGAGTTATCTCTGTTATCTAGTTATCTCAACTAGAATTCTAATAGACTTAACTAGAAAATTCTGATTCGTCTGTTTTTCACCAGAATTACTATTTAATTCAACCAGATCATTTTTCTCAGTGTGTAAAAAATAGTAAGTTTAACGCATTAAAAAATATATTAGGTTTTATGAGCTTCTTGTTACATTATGATATCATCGTGCGCGACAAGAATGGAAACAACCATTAGCGATTAGTTACTCTGGTGCTTTCGGCTGCCTTGCGCTCATAAAGATCCTGTTGACGAGCCCATCATTCATCAAACATCTCCAAACATCTCTAAAGAACTTTAACGATCGACGGGCGTTAACCCAGTTGCTCGAGCGTGATGCGCGTACGCGACTTGATGATCCAGCGGCACTCCATAAATCAGAGATATTTCGGTATTGCGGAAGCCGCGATATTTATATATAACGTTAGTTCGCGCACCTACAGCATCGCACTTTGTGTCCGAGTGTCGGTACATCAAGCGTACACGCTCGTCGTGATGCTCGCGACTGCCTGTCGTGCAGCGTCTACAACGAATTTGATACCCGGCCAAGTGTGGCCCGCTCGGCTGCGAACTGACTCACTCGAAGTGTTGTGGACCAAGTTAGAAGTATCAGTCTAGAATCAAGCGAGTCTATCCAGAGGAAAATCGTACCAGGGAATACAAATAAGTTTCAGAGAACAATGTGTTCAAAATACGACATAAATGGCTTAAACACGTTTTACATTGAAAAAAATTTTGATCATTTTTGGTCCAATGAATCAATGTTCAACTTAATGTTCAACTTAATGTAGTTGATTCATTGATACAATAACTGGATTCATTTATATAAATACATACATATTCATTTTTGCAAATAAATTTTAGTAATAGTTTTATAATTTAAATTATATATTATGAGAATTCATTGGACCAATTTTCATTAATTCAGTGAAAATTTTATTGTATTTACAATTTTGGTTCAGTGTAAGGACATCTTTAAGACGTCTTATAATATGATATCTAAAAGATATCTTAGGTATTCATATAATCCGTTCTTATTTCAAGACCATTTTAAGTAATGTCTTAATTACCTGTTTAATCAGAAGGTTAATCCAACTCTCTGATTGGCTTATAACATCTTAAGACAATCTCAAATATAACAATCGATTACAGATATTTTAATGATGTCTTCAAGACATCTTATGTTCGCATTTTTGATATATTGTTCTCTAATGGATGCGATCTGATTTTGCATCAACAGTTGACTATTAAAAGGGGTTGCACTGCATAATAATAGAGGATAATTGGAGCGAAGCGTCGCGACGGCTGTTCTTGAGTGATGTAAAGCGAAGGAGGGTGCACGTCATTCTCGTCAGTAGGACAAGAAATGCTTCTTGTGAAATGTCTTGTGTCTAAACTTACGGTGTTTTTGATGTTGTTTATCGGCGTCACGGAACTCGCAAGAAATAAATAGAGTTGCCTCTTTAACTCGAGAAAAGTTTCGTATTACAGATTACAAGTTTAATCATAAACTTTTACTTAACATCTTAGCTGTACATAGATTACGAATATAAAATTGCTACCGATAAACTAAAGTAAATTCCCTCATGGAATCCATAAATATTAAGAGTAGAAAGAAATTTTAAATCCGCGTTATATTCGTTAGTCTCCGTAAAAATCGAATACGTCGCTTTATAAATGCCAATACGTATTAATCAATATTAATGTTAGCGATGCTCCGTACTATTAAATGAGTAATCGAATCGTTTAATCACCGGCTTCCATTATGCATAAATATCAGTACACTTTCTTACAACGTTCGTTTGTACTCGATAAATTATAGAAGATAACAACAAGTTCTCAGTTTTGTACGTGCTGTCAGCAGGCGTTCGGTGTCTTGGATATTAATTTGGCCGATAATATATTGACAGAAACATACTTTCAGGAATTTATAGTGGTATACGTATTGCGTTTTCGATGTCGTAACCGGCAATGGAATTGCGCGCATTCTTTATCAGTTTGCGGATAAAAGTAGGTGACATATCCCATTAAATTTATCTCATTCTCAGTTGTGATCCCTGGTTTTCTGAACCTATATATTTATTACAATCAATGGTCTCGATTGGTCGGCTATCGAGCGTGGGTGCGTGGGGCTACGGTATCTAGTGAGCAATCTCTAGCGAGATAAAGGAAAGTACATGCGCCGATTGCTTAGTCGTGTAAATGGTATTTTCGCGTCTTGTAATATTCTAGCCTCTAGGTTGCAGGTAGGTAACGCAATTGCGTTACCTGCCATACGAATGTGTCATTAGATACGATATCACCGAGCATAATTGATTTTATTGTTCGCATACATATTCATTTTTTTACTTTATTGGTATTGGCATAAATTATCATAGCCAGTAGTATACACATTTCATGAAAGAATGTCGTGTACGAATTGTACACGATCATGTACTCGCAAGCTGAAAACATAGTTTTATGACTCCATCAATTCGCTTCATGCGGCTTTGCCTGAATGAAAATTGAAGTCCGTTGGTTTTTGCTTATTTAAGGACAAGGTGTTCGTCGTGCTTTTCTTCTTCCTCATTCCTTCGAAGCGCGACAGCGCTCTCTCGACACTCTTAATCCTGCTCGTGAGAGCGGATATATTGCTTGTCGATCTCGAAACGTCCCACCGTAAATTTATCCGTCGTCTCTTGTCACTCGTCGCAATGCTTGGTCCTTTCGTTCCTCGTAATTGCGACTTTTTTGTAGACTTTGCTACGAGGTCTGTGACCCTCGAGAGCAACAGACTCCCGCAGTTCGAACAGAATGCGCTTTTACGAATGATGCGATGGGACATGTCACTATGATGAAAGTGTCGATTGATCGACGGAAATGAGTAATAGAATTTCCGAGAGACATGAAAGGTATGACTAGATACAAAGAACAGAAGTCGATAAAGAAATATGATTGAATTAGATAAGTGGTTTAAGTGGCTTTCCTTAACTTCAATTGAATTTTTTAATTACCTAAATTACTTGAAATTCCTATCAATTAAATATTAAAAAACGCGTGATATGACTGCTCTCTTAATAAGCATTTCCGCATTTTTAACCCACTACTGTTTCTCACAACGTTCGGCAAGAACTTATGCTAATGTTACATGGCAAAACTGGATGGTGATTGCAGTGAAATGCAAATTATACCTGTGGCGTTATTGCACTTCGGTATCGGCAATTACGCGGACGCTTATTGGAATTTATATTGCGTTTTTACTCTCAAACGAGAGCATCATCAAAAAGCGGAATTCTGATAAAAGATATCCGGTTTTTATAAAACAAACGTTGTTTTCTAAATTAATGCTGTTTTGTTCACGTTAAAAATATTTTTTTTACAATTAGACTGAAATGTATTGATCTATACTATTCTGGTTTTTAAGATCCAACATTTTTATTGAAAATTGACAAGATTCATTAGATTACTTTTTTTTAGTTTTGATTTGCTGCATTTAGTTAAAATTCGTAAAATCATGCGACTAACTTTCGACTAACTTTAACCGGCCAACCCATGTAATTTCTCACGATCGTTTCACAGCTTAATTTTTACGAGGAGGAAATTAGTATGGGCTGTGGCGACTGTTAAAGACTTTAAACGTCTTTGAAGCAATGGTCGATGGCAATTGACCACAACCCTCATCGTCATCCTCAGAACGTTTTACGTGGCTATTGTTGCTTGACGGACGCGAGAGGTAACTAAAAGACGAGACTAATTGTCGATCGTAAAATAACGGTCGCACATCATTGCGTGTGGAATCGATGAGCGAATGAAATTATTAAGATTATTATAATTTTTTCTTTAGTAATAACCCGACCAACAATACACTGTCACAAAAATTTTTTTTTTGTTTTAAAAGAAAATTCTCCAAAGGAATTATATTAGTCTCATCAATACATATATATTTTATATCACTCGAAATGTATATGTAAATAATATATACATATATACCATTGTTTATATTAAAGTCCGTCCATGAATCATATAGCACTATTTCTTCCTGATCAAAAGTTGATTCGAAAAGTCCTTTATCATTTTGGTAGAGGATTTTATATATAATATGTGTGTGTGTGTGTGTGTGTGTGTGTGTGTGTGTGTGTGTGTGTGTGTGTGTGTATACAATATATAAATTTGATATCAGTGCCAAATATGCCACTGGTAATCAGTGAATGAAATATGAATTAATCTAGTCTTTAATCTAGCTAATCTTTATTATGTGATCTAATTAATCTTGTAATCTTTTAGTATAAAAAAATTAATTCAATGAATAGAATTTTGGAAGATTGAAATTAACATGCAAATATCATTTTACTTAATATATAATGCTATTTTACTTAATATATAATACTCAAACATTTTTCCTTTTTTTAGTTGAACTTCACTGATTATCCAGTGCCATGTATGCCACTGGATAATTAGTGACTATTGATTTAGATTTAGATTTAGAGAATAATAATATATAAGTACGTAAGCGAATATCCAATATATTCAGAGTGGAAAATTATCAAGATATATAAACTTATATATCTGTGCGATAAGATATAGTTAGAAATTGATTTCTTCGTTCTCTCTCTCGTCCATAAATCTTTTTTAGAGTACAATCATCCGCTGTCTTCCACTGGACAAATGTCTCTTTTTTTAAGTGTCAAATATCTGTCGCACACAGATAAGAAGCGATTAATATCCCATGCTGCTGCATTTGTTCGTCCATTCTTCAGTATAAATGGAGCACATTTATTACCGCGCATCGGATTAATTGATTCGTTAAATCCTGCCGTAGCAGAGGATTTGAATTCTATGAGGGGGGTCATTGAAACGTTGACATGCGAGATGAGGATTCGAGATAAGTCGTGTGGATATAACGATTATATCCTATAATCAGAGAACCGCCGATAATCAATATCGAATAGAAACATGACATTATAATCGTGGACCATGAATTACTCTCACGCAACAACTTAATATGTACGTCATTAACATATTCACAAATCACTAGGTTCTAGAGAAAGTCAGAGGAATGGGGAAATCTGCTCGCAATTAATCGAAAAGAGAGATCAAGGGTCAATATTCTTCCGTGAGCAGGAATCTCTCATTCACTTTCGATTTTCTTTTGCATTCCAATTTGTCCTTCACGCTTACGAGCGTTCGGAGCGCAATTAATTGAGTGCGTCTTGCAACCGCGATATAATACATACAAAAAAGAGATAGATTAATCTTTGATATATACGAGTGAAGTACACAGATCTTAAAGACTGTTTTACTGTCTACGATATTTTATCGTTCTTAGTGCATGATGGTCGGGCGCGTGAGTTTTCATTGGGAGACATTTTATTAATTTTTAATGAAAATGCCATAAACTCTTAATTGCTTGCTTCTCCTCCTCTCTCCTCTCAATTCGTTCGACTTGGCAGTCTGGCAGAGAAAGACTTATGGTACACTCAATACGCGTGCAGTTATAACATTACGTATTCATTACGCGGAGATAATAATACACCAATGCTGAACCGGCGATTGCGATGAAAGCTTCGATGAGTAATTAATCCAACTTGGCTGGCGTTGAGGGCGTATAATGAGAGAGGAACAGATTCGTTATATTTGCTTTTAATTGCATATTTATGACGCGAATACTTTACGGTTACCGCACCGCGAAATAATGCTTGTAGTACGTGCATCTCATGTTTAATTGAATTCATGAAAAAGTGATGAATTTACACAATGCGTGTAGATGTAATTATTAGCCAAAGTAATCAAATTTGTTAATGGTATTTACGTTTCGATCGTTCTAATTTAGAAGGCGATGATTACTGGTAACCATGGTTGCGTTTTATATTTTTGAACTCTATAATTTTCAGTTTAAGCAAAAACATAAAGTTTATTGACGTTAAGAGATAATTTAATGTAAAAATCGTTTTAGTTGATGACGAAGCTGTAGAGTTACATTTGACCCCGATCAATAGAGGATGATTAAATGAGGGATTGATTAAAAATCAATTGGTCTGCGTGCATCGTGAAATTTTTCTCGAATTTCAACTGGAATTGGGTTAGGTCAAGCCGGTTGGCGAAAATGATGGTGTGCATGCTGTGAAGTGGAAGTTGATCGCAGGGTCCTCCGTAATCGCGCGATGAAACGACGCTGCGTAAAGTATCGGGTTGCGAGAGAAACAACGGGTTTAATCTTAACCTGTAAACGCGATCAGTTGCATAATCACGACTACCGTTCGCTAAATGAAGGTCTAGAGTTGAGAATATAAAAAAGACTCGTTGTCGACGCCTTTTTCGTGCCTCCTCGTCCTATATGGTTGCCAGTTTTCAGTTCGATTACATTGCAATGAAAACAAAAGAAAAATTGTGAAGAAATCTTGTTTTGTCAAATTACACTCTCTAAATTTCCTTGAGTAAAATTCCATTCAAAAAATTGAGTGATTATATACCGAATCGCGCTCAAACTGGAGTAACTTTTTATTCGTATAAAGTGACTTTTATGTCGTAGAGTGAATGTTTTCAAAAATAAAATGTTACGTATACCGAGTTTAAATAGGTTAAGGCCGATATTTATAGTCCGTTCTTTTATTTTAAGATTGTCTTAAGTAATGTCTTAAGTAATGCAGTCCTCTGACTGGCTTATGACATCTTAAGTCCGGATCTACAATAGATGATTTAAGTCTTAAGCCATAAGAAATTGACCAATTACAGTCGAGTGCCAGGAGAATAATCGATTATGATTCGTTCATTTCTTATTTAAGACTTAAAAATTTATTGTAGATCCGAACTAGGACTATACTTAAAACAATCTCGAATATAAAAATTTTCTATGTATCTCGGCTTAAGACTCCTAATCTTATACTAAAATCATGTTGACTGATGTTTCATTCCGAACAAATGAAACATTCATTACAAAATAAGGACAGTTTTGCTAAAATATTTAAAAATTTAGCTAGATACAGATCTGAAAATAATTTTGTCCATAATTTTGACCATAAAATAATTATGTGGGATGCTCAAACTGATTATTGGAATAGTAAAATTTTCTTTTAAAGACAGCGTTGCTCTCATGCCTGAGATTCTTACATAATTATTTAGATGTTCTAACAAAATTATTTTCAGATCTGTATCTAGCTAAATTTTTAAATATTTTAGCAAAACTGTCCTTATTTTGTAGTGAATGTTTCATTTGTTCGGAATGAAACATCAGTCAACGTGATTTTAGTATAAGATGTATGTGGCTAAATAAATATATGATGTATGTGGCTAAATTTGTAAGTACTTCAGCAAAATCGTTCTTTTCACGTATAGTTGGATTTAAATATTCACCTTTATATGAAAAATAAAATGTTATTCTATTTTGAGTGGCAGTATTTTTACTATCAAATCAAGTGAATTTTTTTACTTGTTTTAAGTGAGATTTCACTTTGAAAAATTTAAAAAGTACTGACTTCCAATAAGAAACTTGACATGAATAGATAAAGATAGTTCTCGCTAGAAATCTTATTTATACATCGTGACCAATTTGTCATTGGCAATATCGAACACGATTATGAGTGGACATTAATGTTGTAAATCGACGATATAGTCATACAGCCTTGCGATTGGAAATCTAATAATTTCCCGAGATATCACCGTTGTGCATATAAACCCGCGCGCAAATAGTGTTCCATTAAAGTGACGCAGACCACCAAGCACGATGGCGCGTGTCATCCGTCAAATTACGAACTTAAGCGTTCTTAGCTGACGGCGCTCGAAAGTCGACGTTATTGACAACCCACGGCCAGACACGCTACATTCATATTTATCCGTTTCTTCGCGGTCTTAATTATGCCGTGACGGCACGTAAGAAAAAAAGATGAAAGAGAAAGAATGTTGCAATTCTTGCGCTGACGAGATTTAATTTTTTTTAAGTGATATGGATATACTTTATAAATTATGATTTTAATATTTTTCCGCTTTTATATGCGTAATATGCCGGCAGGAGTTTAAAAAAAATTCTTACTGTAAAATACGAATTATTATCGTTATAAATTATGACTTAAAATCTTTTTACATAACTGATATTGATACCTTATAAGATTGATACTTTATAGTTGTAATATTTTATTGCTTTTTATATATGTAACATTGCTGACAGGAACTTTGAAAAAAATTTTCATGGCATGTAAATTATTTTACCGTTATCGCAAACGTCGAGTAGGAGATCGTTTATTATATCGTGGATCAACTATGGTGTCTGATTGCGCATATAGCCAGATAAAGACAAAAATAATTCAATTAGCCAATATACGTTGGGTCGCCCTATAATGCCACTTGTTTTCCATGACACTAATGCGTCCACTTAAAACCGGACCAATTACCATGATTATTTTTATACAAGAGACCATTTCGTGCGGGCATCCAATTCCAGGAGTGCGATAACGCGCTTGCTGTGGTCGCATGCATATATAGAAAAAGAAAAGAAACGATTGTTGTCGTTTATAGCAATGTATACTTATACATATATAAACTTACGCTTGTGTATATAAAATATTATACATATATAAACTTACGCTTGTGTATATAAAATATTGTTATGACCGAAGCCGAGAGATAATTTACGCAGATTTGCACGGCTCGATATCTCGGCGACGATCCGTAAATCGTGCCCGCATATTGTTAGCTCTTTCTCGAGACATCTCGCTAATAAATTGTCCGCAATTCAGTTTAAACGATTAATGGTACTTTCTCTCATCGGATAACGTCTTCCTCCTTACGTCGATATATCCATCTTGTTCCGGTGAGACACCAGTGTGCCTCTTTCTACTGGCAATTTATCTAGCATGCGGCGGGAGCCCACATTTACGAGATCATTTATCGTTCAATCGATTCGGTCCGCAGCTAACGGCCGCATTTAATTCGCTTAATACGTTATCTTGGCAAATTATGCGATAGTTAATAATTATTGCGGTCTCATATGCCTTCGATATATCCCATGTTAAATCACACATGGATGAACAAATTTGTATGTTTTTTAATGGTATTCTCATCAAAGGAATTTACAAGAATTAATTTTGTTGGCGTTTGCCTAATTTCATTAAAAATGGATAATTTTATGTGCAAGTTAAATTGATTTATAAAACATTTTATCTTTCTGAATCCAAATGTCAAAATTAGATCACAAACCCAGAGAAAAGTCATGAAGAAATCGTTTCTTTCGTTGATGTTTTTAAGTTGGAGTCAAATCAAAGGTTTTAAATCGAAGAAAAATGTATTTTATTTCAAGAAATGACGTTCAAATCAAAGAAACTTTTTTTAACCGTATAATTTAACCATATACATTTCTTTGATTCAAACAATTTTTATTTAATCGAAGAAATTTTTCTCTGGATATAAAAACTACAGCGAAAAAGAAAGAAAAGCTAAAAAAGAAAATGAGTTTTAATCTTTAAAGGACAGGGATCTATTTTTAAAATCTAGTTTTTATTACAGCTTTTCTTTAAGATTTGTTATAATTTATTACAGGCCTGTCCAATTTGAGCTTCGAAACCAAAACGCAAAGTCATCGACGCAAAAAAATACAATGTGAGTAAGATTTCAGGGATTGTAACGTACTGATAAGTGTCACTCATGCGTATCATTATTTTACAGTCCTCCAAAATCTTACGCACATTGAATTTTTTTTCTTAGACAGGCTTGATTTATTATATATCATTATATTCCTTCCTTCAAAATACAAAATACTGTTTCAACGTCATTATGGGAGCTTTCCCGTCCTGTAAAGGTTAATAAAAATAATAATTGATTGACTCACATAGAAGGAAAGCTCGATGCGGTGAGAGTGCTTCGGCACACAAGTAAGCGTTTCCGATCTGCAGCATCCGGTGTCATCCGAGCACCTGTGTAATATGGCGCAGTGTGGAATGTAGGTGGTCGATGGGCTCGGATAGACGTCACGAACCGGAATGACTCTCGCGCGTGGCCACTGGCAGCTGCCTTCCTTGTTGACTTTAATTGCATGCTGAAGAGCTTCTCGGATTTCAGCACCTATGGCAAACATTCGCCTATAAAGTACAAGCCCGTGGGATCATAGCCGTTAGAATGACAGAACGAAATTGACTAACTCGCTTTCGCAAGTCCAATAAAAAAGATAAGGCTTACGTTATAGTCCTTGTTCCAAGTACGTGACAATTGTGTTTTATCTCTTAGAAAGCTGATATATAGCTACACCTACTCGTGGCGGTGATATTTGATTTGCGACATGTTTCTTTACGGTTCTTTCGAACTTGCGGCTTTCCAGATCGTAAATCTTCGAATTTTGAAACCCTCAAACTTTTCCATTCTCATGACATGAAGTTATTAGCTTTCGTAAGTGGCCTTACAGATTGCGTTAAAGTGATATTCTCTTATATGTTGTAACGAGCCAGGAGTAATTTCTTCATGTAACTCATTAATTATTGTCTCGATAAAACGGAAGGCGAGAGCGGAGTCATATTAAGTCAGATTAAAGAGAAGTCTTATCGAAACAGATCTTCCGTTAGTGATCCTCTGATCCGTCTGGTATGCTCGGTTTCTGATAATATACCGGGAAGAGAAACGAGAATTCGTGATCGAGATCGAGACGTGAGGCGGCTAGTTTGATCAACGAGCTCGGATGCATCTCCTGCATCAAGTGACATAAGTTACGAGGGCTTTCTATTGATTCAGCACGGAGATAGCTAATCGCTTTCTACGCGCGTTTCACGCGCTGTCGATAATTACGGCGACACCGTCACTCCGCATAATTCGCTTCAGCGAACGGAGAAACTGCATTATAGCAGAAAATCGGTAAATTCTAGCGCAAATAATAACAGCGGAGAAACGTCAACGGTATGGAAAGGAATTCAAAAGCGATGTTGAGCCACTTAGGAAGCAATTCACCGTTCGCGAGGTCGCGGGTCATGAGATCACTCGCTAAATGATCAAAAGGAGAGAAAGCACATTTGTTATTCCTGCACGTCCACACAGCGTTCTCCACGTCGTTTAACACTTATTTCTGTAGTTGTCTTACTTCCAAGATTATTGTGAAATGAAGAAGTCTTGAGATGATGAAATATTAGATATTTTTAGAGCGAGAACTTTGAATTACGGACTGATTTACGACTGTTTGCGATGAAACGCAGCTCGATTGTGCACGGGCGACGGTGTTAATCGGATCAAGTTCGCCGGTCGCATATTTACGAATATACCATGGATGAATTGAGGCTCCACAACGTTTTTAATCGAAAATTATTGCGAATACCAATTATTTATACTCGATGACGACTTATCGCCTATTAAAATGTCGTTCGTCATGTCGGATTAATTTATTAGCCATTACAGAATTGATCGTGTGAAAGGTTGCGATATGAATATGCTAGAGCTTGCTATCACTTTGGAAAACTACTATGGTTTTTGCTGTTGAAAAACAATACATGATTTTCGCTTCATCACAGGCAATAGAGAACAAAATAAAAAAAGATGTTATTTTAACAAAAAGTATATATAAAAAGAGATATTGTTTTAACAAGAAGAAACTGATTTAAATTGAGAGAAATGTTTTATATGTAATAAAAAGTTGATTAGAATAATATAATTTTTTAAATAAAAAATAAGAAAGTTTTTGTAATTTACATACATTACAGTCAAATTATGACTATTCAAAATATCGCTCTTAGTGTATTACATGTATTTAGAGAGATCAAGAAATGTATAAGTTAGGTGATTTGCTGGCTTGAATAACTTTCTCGAAGTAATATTCGTTTTATGCGCTCACGAGAACTCTAGCTATAAGAGATGATTTCAGTGGAGATCTCGGAAGTGTACTTTTATGGAATTTTTCGCCCGCCTAATCTCGAGGAGCGATCATGATATGCTAATTTCCAACATAGGCGTTACTTTCGCCACAAGATCACATCGGCGCGTTCAGAATGGAGGCACAGCCTCCATAGGAATTCTGAAGTATGTGCTCTCACTACGCGTACATCCGATATTCAAACGTATTCCGGAACATATTATGAAAGAAACTAAATTCAATCATCTATTATTCTCTAATTTTTTCGAGAAAGTGTGTCGACATACAATATCACACGGAACAATATAGTTGAATTAACAAGATATGTTTGGATAAGCAAATTTTGATGAAAGTAAACAGAATGTCTAATTATTGTAATTGAATATTTTGATTACGTAACCAAAACATTTAGGTATGATATCAATTATAAGAGTTTAGTTAGTATATAGTAATATCCAAGTATCTAGTTATTATAGTCATATAAGCTGATTAATGTGAATTAATGTGAACGTATATGGTTAAATTAAAGGAGTTTTCGGTAGAACTAAACATAATTTCTGATTACCATAATTAAATAATTATAATTTAATAATATTTCAACCAAAATTTATGTGCTTTTACTCATACAACAGAATTCATACAACGAAGTGTACTTGGTCATAACGAAAATATATGCAGCTTGTCTGGTTATTTCAAAATTGTGGATCGTTTATATTTCACAAACGCAGTCTGATTATTTAGATATATGTCTTTTAGATTAATTTAACCGATTTTTTTAGTGCATGCACATTTATTATATTTATTATTAACGCGAGGAAGAATAAAAGATTACAAAATCAAGTTTATCAATTATTTATTCTTTTCTTCTACGGTCGGTTCGGTTAGTTTTATACAAATTTAAACTCTGATTCATTGTGAAAATATTTGATCAACCGATGCCAGGAAAGACACAGTAGCATATCCAATGGGTATATATCATCTCGTAAATATGCAGGATTATGCGAGTCAACGGAATGTGATGTCATCAATGTGATATATGACGCTAAGATTTCCACGAAAGCTTTAAGCATTCTGCATTTATCTTATCACGCACATAATT
>Ga0157364_1003895_pt1 | contig 14678 bp, 10 predicted proteins | sample AttsexASBM2_FD_111476 | JGI IMG/M metagenome (GOLD analysis project Ga0157364, IMG submission 111476) | Fungus gardens microbial communities from leaf cutter ant in Ribeirão Preto, State of São Paulo, Brazil - Atta sexdens ASBM2 | ecosystem: Host-associated > Fungi > Mycelium > Unclassified ... | reverse complement strand
TATATATATATATATATATATATATATGGGATTAAAATATATATAATTAATAAATATATAATTAATAAATATATAATTAATTAATAAATATAAATAAATTAAAAGTAATGTATTAGTATATATTATAATTTCACATTCAACGATGTATATATAACACATATATTGCCAAGTGTAAAATTATAATATTCATGTTAAGTCACTTTTAGTTAATATTACTTTTAGTTAATATTTCTTGGGTATTTAAAAAAAAAGGATTTTCTGATAAGATATTAGCTATTTTATTCTTTGTATCTTGACTTATTAAATTTATAAATTGTAAAAAATATAATACGTATTCTAATGTTGAACTTGGCAGCTTAATATTGTTCGAATGATCGCTGTCTCCCTTCTCAAAATAGAAAAATCTCAATCGCAAAATTGGATTTGTACATAGTTTATAAGAATTCTGAGTTATAAACACATACATGGTAAACTCGTGAAGGCTCGCAGTGCAAGACAACCAATTGCGCCAGAGGCAATATCAAGTTGTTTCTCTCGCGCGGCAACGTAGCGCAGCCATAAATGACACCCATCATATGAAATACACCGAGGGGGAAGCAATTAATAGCTAATCTAAACGACGGAGCAATTACGTTCACATATTATTATTACTTGGATCAGAAATAATCGATCGGCACTCTGTCGCGGTGTGAAAAACGTTATGGCCTCGCGACGTGCGATTATGCGTTTATGCACGCGCGCGTATGAGACTTCAAAAAAAAAAATGAAGAAAAGCGAAAGTGTGCAACAAAGACGTGAAAAAGTTGCACGTGGATCCAATGTGAAGACAGATGTTTCACTATCTGTTAATTCTGTTGCGAATATATGCGCGCAAAATGCAGCGTTTTAATGTTTTCTAGAATATCGATGACTACGTTTGATTAGTAAAACAAGCAGCTTTTCAACTGTTGTGTAAGAGTCTTCAATATGATCGTACACATCTAGATCCAATGAGAAACTAAAGTTAATTCCTCACAAAGTGCAGGAAGTATTAAAGGCCAGTGATGAGTATTGAAGAATTTTACAATAGTTGCAAAGTTGCTTTTTCTGCTTGGGCTCTCATTGGAAAGGAACAGCATATTCCGTATATTTACTTGGTTTGTTTAATAATCCAGTTGTCATAAGGACAGATTCTATTAAACAATGTGATGTAACGTGCCTGTTAGTGTTCTTACTCAACAATATAACTATAATATAATTAAATATAATATTCATGTTATATTATACCACTCAACAATATATAATATAACAACATGTTATATTATATCATTCAACAATATAATTATAATATATAAAAATAGAGAGACAAAGACTTTACAAATTAAAACTAGTAAATAATAAAAAGTATTTAAGCCCACGCAAGATCTTTTGCAGAAAATCTATTTAATCCGTTATATATAAAAATTATAACAATACATGTGCTATATTACAATTGCATATTATTGCTGAATGGGATATTACAATTAACTAACAGATACGTGTAACTAGATAGGTGTTTATTGAGACGTCAGGTAGATACGTTCATCGTAATAATTTCAAAGATCTCTAGAATACTGCGCAGCTTTAAAGGATCTTCCGAAAGAAAATCCAAGGGAAAATCAGTCTATTAGTATCGCATTCTGAAGAATGCATTCGGATGCAGCTGGATTGGGCCTGCAATTCTGTCGAGTCGTCCACGTGTGGAACCGCTCTCGGGCTCGGGGCTGAAGAGTTGTCCATAAGGACGCTATGTCTCTGTAACTCAATTACCGCGCATTGTGTTCGTGCCTGTGGGTACCACGCGACGCACACGATTTACCGTGTGCACGATGACAACAACGATGACGGCAACGGCAACGACGACGCGAAGGTGCAGCGCAACCAACTTGCCCACGGTACGGATCAAGGCCATAACTCCTGCGTATGCGGAGTAAAGTAGTTGATATCACGTATTCAGAATCCCATAGCCAAGGTCTTCAAGCCTCCTTTGTCACTGATTGAACATGCCGTCGCTAGCATTTCAGGACTTATATGAATGTACGACGAGAATTAAAATGCAAACGCAGTGAAGATATAGATATCCATTCCGCTAAAGTCGCGTTAAGGGCCGTGGTACACAAAAGATTAAGCAGTAAAACGTAAACTGTAAGCAAATTGGCCAATCACAGTAGAGACCGTAAGGCTATAATGTAAGCAGTAGCGAATCCAACATGTTGATTTCCTTACTGCTTACATCTTACTGTTCAAGTTCTTCTCTGTGTCATGACTCTAAGACTGCTGATCACTCATGGATCACATAATGAAAGTTCTTGCAAAATATATTTTTAAAGAAACATTTTTCAATAAAATAATTTTTGCATTTGACAGTGCACATTTAAGAAATATAAGAACACGTTTTTTATTTTTAATAAAATTATACCTATCTTCAGCTGTCATATGTATACTTAGCTGTTATAATATATTTGTTTCGTGATTTTCTGATTAGATACAATTCAATTTCAAATATATTTATTGATTGCCGGAATATAAGAGAATATTTTTCAATATATTTTATTATAATCTATTCTATCAATTGCAAATGTTTTATTAAAAAATACATTATTTGTAATTTATTTATAATTTGCAAGAATTTTCTTTATGTATTTTTCTCGTTTCTAACATCACAATCCAAGATAGCTGCAGTGAGTAACTTTGAAATAATTGTACCGTCTTATTTTTCTTCTCATTAAAAATGGTCAATCATAAACTTATCTCATTGGAAAAAGCACCATGCCAGAAACATTTTCTGATTTATATCTTAATCAATTGTAAGTCATTGCCATAGAAACTCTAACAGCACAAACCTCCTCCAGGACGTCCTGAGGACGTCCAAAAGACGTCCGTATGTCCTTTGAACATCCCAAGGAAATCTTCAGTATGTATCCCGGAGAAAGTGTGTTATTAGAGAAGTTTCTTGAACGAAATGTTTCGATAAAGAACATCCTATCAGATAATTCAAGGAAACAAGAGGTGGCTCCGTGATATGTCGAAAATAGATTGGAGCAGAACATGAAGGAAGTTTTTGGTCGGATCGTCCAGACGTTATCTATAGACCGAACCCGCGAACAAGATCCAAATTCTCGGACCAGTTCGTGAGAAGACGACATCGATATCTTCGTCCGAGAAAAAGTTTCCTAATTATCGAAATAATGCGTGGTGCCTGACATCCCGACACTTACGTGTTAGATCGAGGTCTATTTTTTCTACACTTTCATGAGAACTCAAGAATTCCGCACTCCTTCGGATCTAAATTATTTCGTTTCCATACCACTTCATAAAGACAAACGCGAGGGAAATTAAAATCGTTCTCACTGTTAATCCCAAATAGGAGGATAAGCCAGAGATGTTCTAATTGAGACCTAATAGATTTGAAAGTAACAATGCCTTGAGAATCATCAATTTCATTAATGATAAAATTAACGATCATTATTTGCAATAATTTCGCGATGGCTGCAAATGTTCTATAGTAATACATTGTTCTATATGTAATACATGAAAGGAAGAGGGGAACATAGGAAACAAGATTTGTTAAAACAACTAAAGATTTCACTGATTTAGTGAATCTATAGTCGTAATATACAGACAGCTAGTTTTCTATATTAAAATAGTACAACTGAATAAAATTAACGATTATAAGTAATCATATTTGTTGTAATAGCATAGCAAATTTATTAATGCAGCAAAAATTTTCTATGAAAATCAATCCAATATATAGATCAAAATTTTGAACAAACATGCAAGCTAAGATGGCACGTATTCTTGTTTTAATGAAGGAAACTTATTACATTAGCAATTTTTATCGTAACAAAGAATTAACTGAATTAGCATACTGATAATTGTTTACAGACACAATTTCTTTGTTGAACTCAAATCTTTTTAATTATAGATGAAGTCAACAAGCTATAACTTTGTTGAATAACTTAATTAATTTTTTTCCTCTTTTGAATCTGTTTTATGTGAATACATCATGGAAAAAAAACAGAGCTGAAAACTTTAGCAAATCTACAGTCGAAATATACAGTACAATTTTCTATATTAAAGTAGCAAAGTTGACAGCTGAATAACATTAATAATTTGTTAAACCATCAAATCTTTCTAGTTATAGATGTTGAATTCGCGCAGTAAGTTATAGGTTTGCTGTACCACCCAATTAATTTTTTCTCCGTATATGGTGTAGGTATGCCTAGCTGAACTAAATTATTTATTTTCATTCGAGAGCTCTGACTTATAGATGGCAAGTTCCCAATCAGTGTAGTAACATGCGAAACGTCCTTCCTCTCTTTTCCCCGGTAAACCGGTCGGTCCTACGCAAAGTAGTTGCTCTCTGGAGAGTCATTTTATATTCCCTCCGCGACTTTCATTTAGATCTTTATCGATCAACTTTCACGGTGTGCTCCGCGCATTGCACTTCATTAAATTTGCTTCCGACCTCTACGGGCTTTCGCGCGTACAACATCGAGGACTTGTACATTAAATTCGCTTTTCACTCCGTTATATCGATGAGAATCATTACGGAGCTTTCACAAATTGCAGTAAGTATCAATCAATCGCTAACAAACTTGATAGCGATGCGCCGTTAAATTGTGACCCGCTAGTTACGAGTTTTTTAGGAATCGACAATGAGAAACTTTAAGTGTTGGAAAGCCAGACAATAATATTATGTAAAGAACAAGTAATAGAGAAATGTTAACTCGCGAACACACGTTCGAGCTCACTTAGGCATCGTACACGGTTAGCAATTATTGTCCATTATTCACATGAGTAAGAGTCTTACAAAGTCGCGCATTTTTACGCTAATGTATTTTTTCAAGGTGCGCCCATGTTTTCTTGCTAAATCCATCCAATAGATGTAAAAAGTGTCACGTTGGCACTGCCGAGTGTACACTCTTGCAGTTACAGGCTTTCAAAGCAATTTGTCTTCAATTATCGAGAGACACGCTCTCGGGATGGAAACGGACGAAAAAATGTCGAGAAGTGCTCGGGATCTCTCAACCCCGTCAATTCCCAGAGATTACACACAGACTTCTGGGATTTCTTCCCTTCCACTCCGCAGTTTTGTCTTCCCTTCATCATGTCTCGGAATTTTGCCATTGCATTCGTAACCGCAATGCTTGAAGGACCACCTTCCGTATCAAAATGGCGTCGTTATCGAACAAGAATGAACAGAAAAAAATGTGATTGAATAATTTTTACCTTTATACAAGACTAGCAAAAAATATTCTGGCTTCTTTGCTGAATACAAACTTTACTTGTCTGAGAATAAAAATACAGGAGGTGTAAAATAAAAAGTACCTTACAATTATAGTAAATTCATTCAAGATTTTACCTTACAATAAAATAAATTATATTAACTGTAAGTATAAACAACTCTCAACATTTACTTCACGAAATATAACAAGTACCTTCACAGAAAAAAATGTTTGATTGAATTAATTAGAATTTCCGGTGGAAATTTAGAAAATGAACAATCCAGAATTCTAGTTAAATCTACAAGATTTCTGGTAAAATCTATTAAAATTCTAATTGAAATAACCAACATTCAATAGATTTAATCAGAAATCTAGTAGATTTAAGCAAAATTCTGGATCGTTTATTTTCCACTAGAATTCTAGTTAATTCAACCAAACATTTTTTTCTCTGTTACAGTATGATTATACGATAATCGCTTTATTAGAATAGTAAAGTAAACTTTACTTTTATAAGCACCTGTCTCTATACAGCATGGATCTGCTATTCCATGGATTCCATAAGATTACTAGAACTCTAGTGCATATTATTTGACATATTTCTTCAAAACGGAGAGGGAGGGTGCATATGCTTTTGCTTTTTATCGGATCTGTATCATTAGCAGTTGCAATAAATTCTACGAATTTGTATGGGGGATATCCGCGTCGAGAGTGGAGTCCGCGAGTCGTTGAAAAGGACAACGAGAACGAGGACGTTGTGGAAGCACCTACGATCTTGCCTTATTAAGCCCCCTCCCTCTCTCTTCTTTCGTCCTGTCCTTCTCTCCCACTCTACCACACTGTGCAGCACTTAAAATCATGGCTGCACGTAACCGTCTACTGATTATATGGATTCGGCGATGATTTCTGATGATGCCCCCGACCCCCGAAATGGTAAAATAATACAGTGTCGTGTCCTAGCCCGGACCCTTTGGGTTCCGTGGGCTGGTTCGTTAGCGGAGCCTTGGCGCGAGGCACCCTGTCATTATGCGGCTGGTCCCCATCACCCCCACCAGTATCCAATTTTCGGTGCCCCTCCAGTGCGCGAGCTCGACAAATCCCCTTGGCATCGCTGCCCGTAGTTGCTTTCCTTTCTTTTTCTACCGCGCGCAGTCTCCTACTCTCTTCGGCTCGCCGGGGGCTCCAATTCTCTTCCACCGAGTGCTACTATTCTACACTGTCGTTTCGCGACGTCGTCGCCCGTTTGTTTACGCTGCGAGTCGCGTGAATCGTCGTCGTGAGAAAATATCCCCGTGTACTTTCTGCCGCACGACGCGCGTTACATGTCCACGGTTGTTAACTCTTTTGAAGGACTGAAATAGAAAGATCTCCTCGAAATGTCACGAAACTTGACGAAAAAATGTATTTATGACGTTCCATAAATGCTCTTTATCTTTTTGAATCGTGTCTTTGTAAAATGGAATATTTTGTATACCATGTCCATTTACGGGAACGTTCATGATTGCCTCTTTACTGTGGAATAATTGTTTAACGAATATGGATCATATTCTTCGTATAAAGTAACAGAATAACGAAAATTAAGGAAAATATGAAGCGATATTTATATTATTGATTTTAGTTTAAGGAAATATTACATATTTTTTAATAAAATTAAAAAATTATTAAAAAATTACAAATTTTTCTATATTATATTTAAAAATAATATAAAAAGTTTGATAGCAATTTAGAAATTGGATTCAATTATTTCAATAAAAAGATTTGTTTTTAAAAAATAATTAAAATAAAATAAGAAAAAAATTTCATTTAAACCACAAAATTGTATTGTTAAATATAAATATATATATATATATTGAACTTATTGAATTATTTAATATTTACGTTCATTTTTGTACAGGAAGTATACATTTCCAATTTCAGCCACTTCGCGAAAAAATTATATTTACATTCCTTAAAAACTGATCAAAATAAAAAATGAAAAAGGTAAATATTAATGCATCTCCTACAATTTTTCTTAATTTTAATTAAAAAGACATGTATCAGAAAAATCCTGTTGGTAAAAATAGAAAAATGGTAGATACCATTTTTTGGTTGCAAGTGAAAGGAGAGACAAAATAGTAGACACTTAAGATTATTGTGCACACGTCATATGAAAGATCTTATCGTCGGCATCGTCTCAACTTCCGTTTTCTCGCCTCCAAATAGTATTTTTTACGAAATTCGAGCGAGCAGTCACGACCAACGGACATTTGAAACTCGTAACTCGATCGCGTGCTGACTTGGCCTAGCAAACAACTAGCAACGTCTCGTCATAGCCTACGCTCGAAAACACACATATTTCCGCCTATCTTTCTTATCCCTGCGTCTTGATGCAATTCGATTTCTTCGAAATTAAAAACGGATCTAATTCCATGCGATTGAATTGCGAAAAAAATAAGTTATCACAAAGTGACCGCTTGCAACAAAGCCGGTGGTTCTTTAACTAACATTCGGATGCAGAATAGAGATTCGAAATAACTAACGATATTTCTTAAACAGCCATTTACCGTACATCTATCTTACTTGGAGAATAATGACACGACGGCTCGTTTTTGATCTTTCGAAATACTTATTCCATGGCATAGTAGCGTTTTCTTGGGCGGTCGACTTGGTCGGTTGATTGGCTCCGCCGGAAGTGGATCGACAAAACCGCGGGGTTCCCATTCGTACACTTGTAAAGGTACAAAGGTACACGCGTAAAGGTCCTTGTATCCTCCTTGGGGTGCCCCCGCAGTATTCTCGAAGGGCCTCTTTGCGGGTGTAGGTGGTCCCCACCGCCCGCGAACGGCAATCATTTCGCTTAATGACGAGAGAGACCTCGGTTCTTTCCTTTCTTCGGTCTCAGATTATCGCGCCGTGGTTGATGGTTCTTCCCCTATATCCACAGGACCACTTGAGTCTCCTTCCACCTTCCTCTTTGCGTCCTCGCCGCGCCCTCTGCCCCCGCTACTGCACCTTTTATCCCCGAACTCTGTAATTTTCCTCTAGCGACCGTGCCACCACGTCGCGTCGAAATTGGTGTACGGTGGAACGATTTCGTGGAAATATACGTGGTCGTCTAAAAAAAAAAGAGGGGAATCGGGCGCGACGGTGACGGTGGCACTTCTACTCCGCGACCTCAGAAAGGAAAAAAAAAAGGAACGACGGGAAAAGAAAAGGGAATTGGGCGAGAACGAAGACGAACGAGCCGAAGGAGAACGACGAGAATTAGGAGAGGAAAGGTAATAAGTGGAGGAGAGCAGAAAAGATAGCGGGAGAGAGAGGAAGTCAGAAGTCTCCCCTCGTTCTGGGAATAGTCGTATGATGAGAAATGGTAACGCTCTTTCGCTTTCCTCTCTCGACAGTCGACAGTCTCGACGCGACGGTGAGATCTGCAGGTGCACCAATCTCTCGCCCCAGTGTTGCAGGGGCGCCGTGCAAGCGTGACAACACGCAACATTTCTTTCTATCATGCCAAAAATGATACACATTGGCCGCGCAGATGGAAGTCATTATTATTACAAAGAAGCGTTTTTGCTGCTCGCCGTCTGTCGATGCCGGACACATAGACGCGCTGACGGCTTACTGAGAAAAGCTCTTCGTCCCAAGGAGGAGGGTTGCTTTCTCTCTCCCTCTCCCTCTCTGTCTTTTTTTTTCCTCAGATGTCTCCGCGAGGCGAAATCATCGCAAAATCACCGAAACTTGCGATGCGCGCGTTCCCACGTCATTAAAACTACCGCTGATCCCGATCACTTTCGTGGAATTCATGTCAAGCATGATGCACGACGAGCGACATCCTGAAATCGTGGAACATTTCCATGCGTGGAAAGAACATGAGGAGCGGCTTCTGCGGACGAGCGACTTAATTTCCAGGAAATATCCCGCATGCCGCTGCGCGCGCCGTCATGTTACCAGTTATGTGATGGCTAAAGTGCGTAGACACGTCCTCGGTTCTCCGCGCTCTCCTCTGTGCTTCCAGCACCTGCGAGGAAAGCCGGGCGGTGCGCACTGCGCCCGTTGGCCGAGCAAACAATACGGACGATGATGCGCCGTCCTGAGCGCATTGTCCGCCACGCTCAGCCACGCTGGCGAGGCAGTAGTAGGCGGCGGATTTATCTACCTACTCGTAGAATCAGGTAGAGACGAGAGAGAGAGAGAGAGAGAGAGAGAGAGGGAGAGAGAAAGAGGAATTGATAGAGAAGGGAAGAGAGAAATCTAGGGGTTCTCGACCCCCGAGACACGTCGCGTCGCTGTGCCGCGCGGCGGCCGACCGACTGCCGCCGCGCCGTCGGAAACGCCGGTGGATCGTCCTTTCGTTCCGGGCTGATTTCGCGCGGTCGGCGCCTCGGTGATCTATCAAATGCCTATCATTTCGCAAAGTAACAAATTACCACGACGATCTTTCTCGATGGGTCTCTCGAAGCGGAGCGTATTGACGAATCTTTGTAACGGCCGTGCGAACGAGATCTGATTTGCGACGGTTCTACAGCGATTGTCGCGACCGATGCTCGTTATCTCATCTCATAACCGTTAATTTCTCTGTAAACATATCCAGTTAACGTTAATGGGCTTTCTACAATAAGCTGTTATACTTAAATTTTAAATCTTAAAGTGGTAAGAAATTGATCAATCACAGTCGAATGTAAGAAGAATCGATTATCATTGGTCAGTTTTTTATAGCTTAAGACTTAAAGCTTAGGTAATGACTTATTGTAGAAAGGAGGGAATAAATACCAAAGTCTTACATAAAGTATAATACGTAAAGTATAATACGTAATGCATAAAAAGAACCAATCAAAGTTCTTCATTTCCTTCTTTTTTATAAAATAGAAGACTTCGGTTAGTGGATTTTCTTATGCCTTATGCATTTACGTAAGAGAATTTGTGCTCTCCTATCTTATACTGAGAAAAAACTTGCTGTTTAAAAAAAAATTAGTTGATTCAACTAAATGCAGCGGTAACAGGCTGTCAAGTAAATATTTGTTAATTCAAATAAATAATGTTGATATGACTGTATATTTTTAACTTAAATACATGTAAATACTTGAACTATATAATTACTACGAGCTAAACGTATTTAGTCAAGTTAACAATTTTTTTCTCTGAGTAATCATTTATGAAAAGTTATTTCTATTCCCAATGTATATTTTTTTATGAAATTTTATTTCTATTCCCAATGTATATTTGGAATAGCAAAAATATTGTCATAAAATATTTAAATAATCATAAAATCTTCAGAATATTGATGAACACTTGTATAATGTCAAAAATTTCTCCACGACAGAGGGCCACGGCAGAGTTACATTAATGTAAATAAAAATCATATTATAAAAAATCATATTATAGAGGAAATAAACAGCGTAGCATTTCGCCTGAAATGAACTTCAAGATAAAAAATAAATGAAATGTATTTTTATTATTATGTTTAAAGCTTAATTCAGAGATTTCTGAGGTTTGGAATTTCTGGAAAAAAATAATAATTTTGCGGAGTATATAGGGAACATTCTCCGAATATATAACAATGTACAAATAGAATATTTAACGATTATTTCAATATTGTTCTTACATTCATAAATATTTATCGAGATATTCTGGAAATATTCCTGAAATGTTACTTTTAGATTTTAGGAACATTTTGTAAATATTTCAGAAATATTTAGCGCTAAGATATAGCAGTTGGATATATTACTTTTATAATCGCTGCGTGCACGTTTGCGTGCTATGCTACAATTCGCTGAGGTCCCGCAATCGAGGAAACACTGATAGTCTAATGTTAGCCGATACTTTGAGCTCCGCATTTTACGATAGTGCTTAGATTTTTTTGTAATCATAATTGCGGCTGTTAAAAATGTCCTGTGACATTGATTGACAAGGATATTGGCTTTTGAGGCGATCGAATATTTATAATACATATATTTTCTGACGAGGAAGTATTTATATCATATAAATTTATTCATTATAAATTTATGATTTATATCTAATTCTCTCTGTATGAAAACATTTAAAATAATAATAATAATAATAATAATAATAATAAGTTTAGCAGAAAGCAATTTTGTCGTTTATTTTACGACAATTGAAGTTTTCTTTGCGCTGATTAGATTATGCTTTTAATAAAAATGAAAACGATTTTGTGATTTCAAGAATAAATCAAATGTAAATAATAAAATGCCTATATTTTTCTTTTTTTTACATTACAACTCAAGCTTCTGTACGCAAATAATACATTTACATAAAATATAATTAATAAACAATTGGAATGTTACTTACTAATGAAGTTAACTGCAAAGTATAAATATTTCGATTTTGAATTTGAGTGCGGAAGTACAAACTGAAGTTCGTACTTGGCTATAAATATTATTTACGCATCAGGAACTGTAAAGATAACGATTTATATAAGCATTTCATTTATATTTGATTTATACGTTTAGAGAGTTATTTGATTTATACGTTTAGACTAGTCTAGAATCCTATCATAGCGAAGAAAATTTCCAACTGTTAAATAAATATTTTTCTGAATGCGGCCATTGCAAATTTCATATTTGAGAAATGTATTATTGGAAATTGCCTGTCTATTATTGTTAATCGATCTGCATATATAAATCCTTTTGAAATAACTTACAATATTATATTGTTCTACAGTTGAACAATATTGGATCTGTGCAATTATAATATTACATTTAATTTTCTACTCTTAATCTTTTACTTTTAGAACATTAAAATCTGGAGACACAGCATGTGTCATGACGCGAATTAACATAACATTGAAAACATATATTTGTAATAACTTTTTTATGTAATTTTTACCCACCATTACTTAAAAAATGACATAATACAAAAAATTAAGTTTCTAAGAAATAAATTATTTGTCAACTTGACAGAAAATTATTGATTAATCAAATAATATCGGCAAAAAGAATATCGGCGAAAAGAATTCTTAATTGATCAAACGTCATTTTTCCTTTTACAATCTTTAAAAACTACTCTTTGTAAGGACTTTAATGGATTTTTAAACCACCCTTTTTTGTAACGTTTTGACAATTTTCATGAAATTATGTTACTTTCGATGCTTGATAGAATTATACCTAATTTTAGTTATATCTAATTTTTAAAGTAAGCGAGTGATGTAATGCACAAACATCGCACAGTGTCATAAAACAAATTGACAATACAAATCTGAGCTCGATCGTCGTCTTTCGATTTAATTCAGGTTGCAACTTGTTTTATATTCAGTTTAAAATGCAGTGGCATTTCAAGAATGCGCTTTATCTCGAGCATTCCCCTTACAATTCGCGTAACACGCGTTTCTACGAAACGGCACGTTCTCGTAACCGCTTTTCTCGTCACGTTACAAAAAATTCCAGAATCTTTGTATTTCGTCTAAAGGGTCTTATATCATTAATCAATTCGTATGGGAGGTCCTATCGTACGAGTCATCTCTCACGCGGAAAATGTTTCTGGAAAAACGGCAAATGTCTCTGCAAATGTTTCTCAGGTCGCAAAATTCCAGAATCCTCACGATCTGTCCAGTTTGATTAGTCCACTAGACTAGACAATCCGTGCGACACACCGAAAAGATCCTCTCGCCCCGGGGTATCCCTTTCTGTAAGCCTAGTTCGCGTTTCTAGGAGACGGCACGTTTTTTCTGTCTCGCGTCACAAAATTCCGAGACCTTTGGCACGAGGTGGACCCTCAGTACAAGAGTCTCGTAGGATCGGGCGTGGAATGAACGCCGACGGTAAGTCAGTTTTTCGCATACCGAGCGCTCAGGTAGGTAGAGGAAGAAATACATGGCGGTGGAGGAAAGATGAGGAGGAAAGGGAGTGAGAGAGAGAGAGAGAGAGAGAGAGAAAGGGAGAGAGTCGGCATGCAAGCAGGCGGGCAGGCAGGTAAGAGAGTTTGGTATGGTCTAGCTGCTCGCTGCCGCGAAGACTCGAAGAGCGCGTTGAATGCCGGGGCCCGGCAGTCCCAGCACCAGCGCGCCGCCGACTCGAGAATCGAGGCTCCCCTCTCCAAGATGGCCGTCACTGGTCGAGCTGAGGCCCAGCCGTGAGCCCCCCCTGACCGAGCCAGGCGAGCCCGTCGGGTTAGGGGAAGGGTAGGCCTCGCAGGTGCCGCCATGTCAGTGCATGCCTAACCTCGAAGCCGCGCGGTACGGACGTTGGGCCCGACTACGCGATACCTCGTGTCACCGCTGTATCTGCGGAGGGAAGGGTTATCTAATCTTCCTTATCGTTTTCGCGTCCCCGCAGTTCGACGGATTCACAGCTGCTATAACGTTATTCGTGGAGAAACGGCAGCACCGGGACGGCACGATCCTGTCTCCTTCGGATCGGGAGAAAACGGTGATCGAGGAAAGTGTTCCGCTGCCGATCCTTCGCGATTAAAGTAAGGCCGCGTAGAACGTCGGACGCGAAAGGAGAGACGAGACGATCGGTGCGCGTCTCCTCTCTGTGAAAGCCGTGAAAAGAAACGGGCAAGTCGTATCTTTATATCGTGATACTTCGTATAATGAGGTTGGGCAAAGGGCGCGTCGTTATTCAACTATTCGCGATTTTTCGATAGGTGTACGACTGACAGTTCGGAGTGTTATTTCAACGACCCGTCGTCCGTAAGTCATTTGATTTTGTCTTCCTGGTATCCTTGCTTCTGAAATTTTGTTCCTGGACCAAACGTACAGACTGGTTTCTCACTCTGGTCTGTTGATTCCGGTTCGCGAATCGATCGACGCGATCCGACGGACGGAGCGGAGCGTCTTACGGCAGCCGGTCAGCGGGGATGACAGCGGCAACGACCGGCCCGTGACGTCGTGGGACGAATCACGAACACGGAGCAGGACGGAATCCGCGATAGCGCCGAAGAGTGCGAGGTGTCCCGACGAGACGGGAATACGACGGTCATGCATGACGCGGGACGATCGCACCGGGTTCGCGACCGGTCGTGCTGATCGGTTGTGCCGGTTATCGGGACGTGGATCTAACGCGAGGAATGTACCATATCTCGCCTTCATAGAGGAACTTGGCAAAGAAAACGAGAAAGGAGGGAGAAAAGTAGCACAACAATTCGGTCAGCGGCCAACTTCATTCCAAACGAGCGAATCTCCGCTGCTATATTCTCGCGGAGCGGACAACGCGAGGAATGCGCCGTATCTCGCTGTCGTAAAGGAACGTCGAAACAATTAGAGCGTCGCGATAATTCGACCAACGGCCAACTTCATTTCGGACGAGCGAATCTCCGCTGCTATGTTTTCGCGAAGCGGATCGGAACACAGTGTGCGCGACCGCAGATAAATCTACGACGCGGTGAGACAATTACGCCGGTATTTGAAACGTTCGTGAAAAGAGGAGAAAGGAATCGGTACTTCGCGTGTGAACGTATAATAAAAGTCGGTGGAGTGAATACAGTCGCGAGAGACTCGTT
>Ga0157364_1003894_pt1 | contig 14678 bp, 2 predicted proteins | sample AttsexASBM2_FD_111476 | JGI IMG/M metagenome (GOLD analysis project Ga0157364, IMG submission 111476) | Fungus gardens microbial communities from leaf cutter ant in Ribeirão Preto, State of São Paulo, Brazil - Atta sexdens ASBM2 | ecosystem: Host-associated > Fungi > Mycelium > Unclassified ... | reverse complement strand
TCAAATATACAATCAAATATACAATAGAATAAAAATATTGTTGAAGAAGACTCCAAAGAGAGTCGAAACAGTCAAGAGTTCTCAAGATTTTTAAATAAAGAAGACATCTGCACACCAAATGAAGTAACAATTTTACTTGTTTAAAAAAATTTTTTCTAAATAAATAATTCTAAATAAATAATTCAGATATTTCATAATATTAAGTGATATAAAATATTAGATATATTTATTATCAATTTAAATAAAAATTTAGTTATAATGATTGATAATATTGATTAGGAAAAAGATGCTTCGTGATTTTTTTATATTCTCTATTTTTATTCTCATTTTTCCTGCATACATTTTATTTACACTTGTAACATAATTTTCTCAAATCCATTGCTTCAAAATTAAAATAAAAACTCACCGATCAATGCGTAGCAGCGGAATTGTAGCACTGCGTCGATCTGTAAAGTATAAATACTTTAAAGCAGTGTTCAAAATAATCAATACTTCAAAAAATAATTACTGCATCAGTTAAATTTTTTAATCATTTTTTTAACAGATATCTGATTTGCAAATGCTAATGTAAAAATGAAGAAATGTTCGCGACCGTTGCTAGCTACCGCATATTTCCATTAATTCGTTCGCATAATTAATCCGTGAAAAATTGTGAACGATATTCCGACCGTACAATAAGTGAGACGCGACGTTCGCAGTAATATCTCTTTTCGTATGCTTGCAACGTTAGCTATCGAACTTGGCGAAGAATTGCGCCGGTGTTAAATCTCCAGTGTCGTATTATACGGTCGAATAATGGATATCACATAATGGGCGAATCAAGACGTGCCTGAAAAAGTGGCGAAATCTGCGTATAATAAATGAATAACAATTACTCACCTCACGGTTGCTTTGCCATCGTCCGATGCCTCCCAGACTCCTTTTGCGCTTTCCATTGTCGTTTCTTCGTGACGTTCATTTACTGCGACGTTCACTCACGAAAATATTAGCAGTTATGATCGCGACTTTGCACGGTACTCCCGATATTAATCTTACGATGCGACGCGAACTGTATTATACGACAACGGAAAAATAATGCAATCTGTATGAACGACATTACGATTCACATGACACCGATGACGCCGTGAGGTCTCGTAAGTAGACGCAACATCACGCAACTTCTTTAGTTATTAGTTCTTGCTTCCAACAGATTTGGAAGGTCAGTACTTACGATCAGACCAGAGCAAAACGTTCATGCAACAATTGAATCTAACATGGCGGAAAATTCATAAATCGCGCTAACTTCACTCGTTAGAAGCAATTAGGTGTTTTTTTAGCTAAAGTTCTTATACGGTTCATCTTTCTTTCTTTTCTCTTCACATCGAAGAGAAAAAAAAATGAACTGTGCAAGAAATTCAGCTAAAAAGAAGAGGCCTATTATCGCCGGGAGAACTCTGTCTATCTGAACTTTTGTGCCAATTCCCACATGTTAATAGCAATACAACCTCGAAATTATTTTTGCATATTAGAATTTAAACGACATGAAGGAATGTAAATGTATGAGTTAAATGAGTTATGAAAAACATTCATGAAACATAATATTCAAAATTAATACTCATTATATGGCTTTGTTTACCGATTGTTTACGCGATTTTGATTAAATAAATTTAGATATATATTAACAAATCATCAATTTACGAATTAAATTTCTTCTACATAATAAATACTCAAATATTAGATACGAAGTTAATAACGTAAATAACGATCATATTCACTAATTAAGCACATATATCACGGTATTAAGTCCATTCTACAATTACGTAAACATAGTTGTAAGAATTGACCAATCACTGTCGAATACGAGAAAAATATTCAACTGTGATTGATTAATTCTTACAATTACAATCACTTACAACTATACGCTTACGCAATTGTAGAATAGGCTTTACTCTATTTAGAGTCTCCTCATCCTTTAAGATTATGTCAATAATCTTAAAGGAACAACAATAATACGTCTCAGTAAGCGAGAAATATTTTGAAATATTCTAGCAACATTGCAACAGCGTTACAATTGCCTTGATGCGAATCAATTGAGTTGACGGTTAAGAAATGTATAACTGATCGTCCGAGAGAATATAATCAAAGTTCAATATTATTAAATGCGATACTTCCGTATATGTATAAATTCCACGATGTATGCATTAAATGAACGTAAAATATCATGGCGTTCCGTTATTTGAATCGCTCTACTCGATCGGCAATTTGTGCATTACTCCGCGCTCAATTCCGAGAGTGAGCAAATTACGGTTGATCGACAGAAAGCATAATAGCGCGAACGATCGATTCGAATTCAAGCTAAAGAAATCATTATCGCCCGTGTACGTAATGGAACTATGGCTTCTAAGGCTCATTCGTAGTTTTCCCGATTCAAAAAGCATTTCAAAGTTCTGTACAATATCCATCGTAATGGAAAAGGATATCATTCATTCGACACATTAGCGATTCATTAATCGTGCAAATTAATCAAACGAGATGATCAATCGCTAAATGTATCAGGCAGCACATACGTGATTGCTTCTCGAGAAGTAATACAACACCATGCGACTGATGTGACACACGAAGCGATTAGAGCCCTAGAAAATAGAGATGCGACATTGAGAGGATAGGTCTGATTAGCTGTCTAAAACACACGATTTAGACAACTAATACGATCACGACGTCTTTTTTTTTCACATTGTGTTCACATGCATAGGCTAGTGTAGCATGTGATAATGAGATACTACACCAATAATAGTATTCTTTGAAAAAAAATGACGGCAGTAACCCAGCCTAATTCGCTTAATGTCGCATCTGTGTTTTCGGGGTACGTTCCGTTTGACAGCCGCAATGCCTGCGAGTACTATTTGTCCTTGTTTAACATTTATATAACAATAATAAACAAAGATAAATAACAAAGATAAAATGATTTTATGAACATCGCAAGTATCAAGGAACCTTTGATCGATTGTAAGTGATAGCGCGGCGACTTTGTGTAAACTAGCGCTCTATGCATCTCGATGCTGCATCATCACGAAAACAAACGCCCAACCAAACATTTGTTTACCTAAGTCGCCGGTTCACAATTCGCGTATTAACATTGAAGCAAGTGGATAAATCATTCCGCTTGTCGCGTTTCATCTCAAGACGCATAACGATCGCTTTCCCTATCTCATTTAGCGATTATCTCGCGATTGATTAATTTTCTCGTGATTAACGAATCATATCCAGTAAGCGTGATGAATGACACAAATATTCCGCGCGATTTAGTCGTTTAAAATATAATTGAATTAAAACGATAGGAAATTAGCATTATAAATCATTGTGTGTGTGTGTGTGATTTCATTATGAATACCTTTCATCGTAATGAGAGATTTCTTTTGTACTGCTTGAATTCCAATATACATATATATTTAATCTCACACCATATACAATATATTCCGAATATATTCTGTTCCTTGCATTTCAAATTATGTTGATAAACGAGCTATTATCACGAACTGTATTAAAATTTAGCATCTATTTTATGAATAAAATTTAGTTTGTATTGATTAATATTACATTTATGTAAATTAGTCTATTATCTTTGGTCTTTTACCAAACTTTACATTCCGAAAAAAATGGAATTATGTGACTTTAATAAATTAAATTTTTTTTTTCTTATATAGTATTTTTTAGTAAGTCACAGAAATTAAATTAAATGTAATGATAAAAGATATAACGATTTAGTTTCTTTATTTGTTAAAATCACACAACTTTATCTATCTTGGGATATATAAATTTGAAAGAAAAATATATAAAATGAAGATAAATTTCAATCCTTATTTAAAGATTTAATATTGTGAAAGTAAAAATATTAAATAAATATAAGTAATTATAATTAATGTTGTAATATAATTGATTATAAACATGAATATAACGCTTATATTATAATTATTACGCAGATATGTGATTATGCTAGAATTACGTAAAAAAAGCAAGACGAATCTAATAATTTGATGCGAAACATTAATATTTATGAGCAAAAAATTGATTTTGTTATATATAAGCATACATATACATACGTGAATACATGCATATAATGCGTATAGATACGTGACGTGATTTAAACCATAAATCTCGTCCTTCATATCTAGTTATCCACACAATATTTTCTCAATTTCCAATTATTAAGATAATATCGATTATTTCAATTATCTTAATTGAGGACAAATTACAATGGATTAATTAAGTACAGGTGAAAAAAGAAATTCCGTTTTAAAATATGCAAGAGAAATTATTCAAGAATGCAATCACATATTGTTACAGCTGACAATTCTAGACGTCAAATTCGCGTGTCCATAGCATTAATCACACAATCATCGCATTTGCGAACAAAATTCAATGATGGATGTGCCCACATTAAATTAATATTTCGCGAGCATATGTAGGCGATACATGTATGAACGGCGCAGTTAACACGCAGCCACATTTTGATGGTACAGAGAAATAGCATTTCGATCTATTACTTCTCATAAGGCCGCAATAGCTAGCGACACGATCAAAAGAAAAGGCCACCCCTGTTACCCAACCGATCAGAATTTCATTACTGCCTATCATATACGTCGCTCCGTACGTGTCAAGTTGCATGCACTTGATAGAATTTACACCACAATATTCTGCTTTCCGAGCGAGAGACGAGGGAAAAACGAGGCATTACGTTCATACCAATAATTAGATTCCTTGCGAAATACGCGGACTACATAACGATCGATCTTGCGTGGTCCACATTATCGGCATGCCGGAGACTAAGAGATTAGATGGAAGTTACTTGAGTGCCGGACGTGTGGCTTCGTGGAAGCTAAAGAACCAAAAACAGTTCCACGATATTTTTGCGCATTAAAATAATCGTAAATTAGTTTGAAAATACGTTCGCACGCGAACAATAAAATGCAGCATTCATTGTTAATAATAAATTGGAAATAAAAGTAACAAAGAAAATAAAACCTCGATATACGATATCTATAAAACATTTAATTACAGAAAGTATTCATTTGCAAAATATTTGCTTATCTAAACGATGAACTTTACATATTTTTTTAAATAACGAGAAAAGTATTACGAATTTTTTCCATGGAAAATATGATTTTTTAATCATTTTGTTCACATTCATGTTATTCACGATGCTTTGCAAAAAGTGACAAAATACATAACATGCAAAATCCATGAAACTTAATAACCGTAAATGTGTATGAAAAATAAAGATAGCTATATTGGAAAAAAGATCTTTTAGCTTGATAAATATTTAAGAACTTTAAAAAATCCATACAGCCTGTTCCTAAACTTTCCTCCTCTACTCCCTTTAGATATCGCACTTACTTTTCCATGATTTCTTTCTTTGCTCTAAAATTATGGAATACATCCTTCATATATAATGTACATAAATCCTTCATATAATGTAAAATATTTAAATTCTTGCGTATTTTAAAAATCAACCATATTTCTCGCTTATCATGTTATTTCTTACTACTTTTTATTTATATTGTTTTAAAAGCAAGAAAATCCTGCTGTGAAATTCATTAAGTAAATGTGACAGAGACAAAGCTGTTTACAAATAAAGATTTCTCAACATAAATAATTTCAAATTCTTTTATAATACGAAATATTATCTTACAAAATATACAGATAATAATGCAGATAATAAATAAATATTTAGTAATAAAGATTCGAATGTCCTTCATTTCATATCACTAATTACAAACCTAATACTACTAAAGATATGGCATTTATATATAGATATCAAATTAAATTCTCATTCGGGAGGAACAAGGATCATTATAGCACACAACAGCGTCTTATAATAAAGGAAGAATCGCGCTTTGAATATATAATATGTAGGAATTTGAAACCATCCTCTAGCTAGGTATTTAACTGCTAATTTATTGAACTCATGGAATAATAATCTGTATATTGACTGGAAAATAATGCATACTGGATATCGATACTCAGCTCAAATGCACACTTTTTGTTATATTTATTATAAGATAAAAACGTTTGATGGCAAAAGAAACAGTCTAATGTGGTTTTAACAATTGAGCAATTATGGTAGATTCAACTGTCCAGTTGCTAAAATTACTTTATAATAGAGTAATAGAGTTAAATCACTTGCGATGCATGAAAAACAATGGAACTTTTATTGTTGTAAAATTTATTATCATGTGAAACCTTAGGGAATAGTTAAAAATACGGGAAAAGAGGGAAACCATATTCGTACGTAACTACGTTTTTCTGTATGACACGACCAATCGATAATACCATTCGCGATGGGATTGGAAATCAGCGATCTCTGCGCGACATACGAATCGCATACGAAAAATGTGCACAGAGAGGACCGGTCTAGGAGGAACGGATCGATACGAGAACATACATATATATATATATGATTTCGTAGCACGAAGAGAACATTTTTCAACAAGCGGTCGAAAGCCAAAGCACGGAACAAATAGGGATTTTTATTACGAATATCCATTTGTTTGACAAAGTAACAGAGTTTTTCCTCATCTCACAATCTCCACGGAATTTCAATTGCGTAATTCATTTCGTAATCAATAAAGTGAAACAATCTCAATGATGTAAATTTGACTAAATCTCACCATTTGTCAGTCAGAAGTGACATTCTATTATTATGTATCTTTCAAAAGACAACTATTTCTTTTATGGACAGTATAAAAGAAAAACGTGACTAACATTTTTATATTAATATATCGATTAATGTCTAATGTCTGAAGTTTAATTTTGACAAATATTATTTAAAATGTAAAGATGTAAGGGGAAGTATAGGAGTCCGCGCGGTAATCGTTACGCAAATGTAATAATAGAAATGTTTATATGTCCATTTCTGATGTAAAGTATAAAAATATAAAAAGTTGGTATAAAATCCGTTTTTTTTTAATATTTCAAAATTGTATTATTTAAAATATTTCAATATTCAAATATTTTAATATTACATTATTTAAAATATTTTAAAATTTGATTTTGTGACAAAAATTTTTACTACAAAAACGCTGTTCCCGAACATGAGACAGAAACAATTTAATTTTGTAATTCGTGTTCATAATATCTTAAAGATTCAATGTAGCGAGCTCTGTTATTTAAATCATGATTTCTTTACAACTTAGTAAAAAAAAAGAGTTTTACTTTAGGTGTTCCATTTAGTCTATATTTTTCCATTAAGCTACATTTCCTTCCCACTCTTCTATTCATTCTTTGCTACGCCCATCTTTCTTCTAAAAGACCTCAAAGCACTACGTGTATTGCTCGATGAAGACCACGAATGAGCCCGCATTAGATACGATGCATTGTTAGAAACGTCTTCGAGAAAATGCATCCCTTTCTATCTCTCTGTGTTGCAGGCTTTTGAGGAACTTGAGGAACTACTAGGGAAATATAACATATGTATCGCCGTCAAAGAAAAGTTGGTGAAGGATTCCGGAGTCGCCGAGGAGGTTGCCTACGATGAAATAGTTTCAAAGTTGCTGACAAAACCGCGAGCGAGAGGTAAAATAAAGATTTAATAAACCGAACAAATTTTACTTATAAAGCAAAGTGTAAAAAACAAAAAACGTTTCTTTTTCATTAATTTTTCTTATTATTAATAAAACAATGTACAATTATTATTTATTATATTAGAGAAAAGTCGTTGATATTGACATAGCTCTTCTAAAGAAATAAAGAACGAAACCTCTTTATTTCTCATAAACTAACTATTGCACTTTATTGATACTAATAAAATCATGATCTGTTTAGCTAATTAAAGAAATACAAACTCATAATTCGTATATTTGTTTGTTTCTATATTAAATTAGCTAAAAATGAATTCTACGAATGCGAAAATAAAATTCTTACTTTTTCTTTTGCAAATTGCGTAGTTTAAGTAATAATGATTACATTATTGATAATATTATGTTTTAAATGCTTGTAATTTCCTAAATCAGTTTTATTTATATATATTTTTTTATAGTTTTTTATAATACGATTTTAAATTAAAAATTGGAGTGCAGCGTAAACCGCCGCACTTATCTGTAAAACAGACGATAGATGAGTTAATTTAATCTTTATAATGTTGCTTTTAGTGTCAAATAGCTCTATTGGAGCTGAAAGCAATTGTGCATATATAGAAAAACTCTCAAAAAATTATCGCGTTACATATTTGCATCTTGCAGAACAGCATAAAATAAATATGTATATAATTCAATAAAAATGTTTTATAATGAAGTGAAAAGATTCTGGAAAATTTTATATACATTCATTTGTAGGTTTTATACAGATAATTTATACAGATAATTCCTGTAAAAGAAAAAAAATAGGAATACGTAACATTACTGCCTACTGTGTCAGTTTTGGAGCCCATTTTGTCAGACATTCATTTTTGCTGATGTTATGAAAAAATTAATTATTGCAAAATTGCAAAGAGTATTATAAAAACTCTTATGTTATTTGACAGAAGACACTCTCTAATTTGTACTTATATTTTTAAAGTTTTATTTTTACCTTTTGTTTAAGAAATATTATCTAAAAACAAAGTAGTATGTCGATATCGATGACTTTCCTCTGTAATATCACATGTCACAATTTTTGACGCTCTTAGAAGTATTAATCCAACATACACGATAAATTTCCTCTCATCCTCTCTCATTCTTTTCTCTTTTAAATTATAAATCTGTATATATATCAACTTTGCGAATAAGCCGTCTTAGCCGACGTTTCTTCGATAATCCGTTCTTGGATGGAATAAATGTCATTAAAAAGGATTTATATTTAAATTATTGTCGCATTCTCATTTCAATAGTCTGTCCATTCATACGATACACCACTCTTCTAGTGGAAGTAAATTATCTTAAAACGCAAACGAATTTTCGAACGCGGGAAAGATACAATTACGAAACAGTATCGTATCGATGGTGACTGCAACAAAGACTTCGATTTTATTCGATCCGTTTCAAATTGACGAAATGGACTCATTATCGAAATGGAAACGCGACTCATTCCAGACAGTACTGTGTCAGATACAATTCGAACTTTGTTGAAAATCTCCAGAACTCGCCTACTTTCTCCACTTCTACTTCGAATTTTCCAAGTGAGACGAACGAACATTAAATCATCGGCTTTCTTCGCAAATTAAACAAACGGATACAGTTTTAATTGAATATTTGTACACGCATGTCTTCAATCGATCTATTCACGAAATAACAAACTATTTGCACGTAGATTGCACGTGGGAAAAATTAAATCATCTCTTTTAGTATAATATGTATTTTATGTTAAATAATGTTGTCTTCAAAGCCAGAAAAGGTAACATTAATATTTGTATTTCATTTCAATTGACGGAACGTGTTACCTCAATTACGATATCAGTATAAATTTCCGATATAAAGTAAAGTAAAAATAACACATGAAGAGAAAATTGCGATCAGATTACGATCAAATTACGATGTCAGTCTTGTAATGAACTTATTTAAATATTATCTTATGTTACACAGAGAAATAAGATAAATAAAATCGAATCATATATTTATACATGTCGATAATGAAATATCAGAGTCTTCCGAGGTATATACATATAACTTGTACACTTTAAAAGACAAATCAAATGTGAGATGACAGAGAAACGAGCGGATAATCATCCCGCTAAAGCAAAATAAGAAATGGAAGAAAGTGAAAACGACTGTAAGGTGTATAAAAATTATACTGTTGTTACATAAATCTTTTTACATCCGTATATACGAACATAGAAAAGAAGTATAATTAATAACGTTCTCTATTCAAGTTAGAAGAGTAATCTTGTTTCAAGAATATAAGAATTTTGCGACTTTATCTGATGAATAATGCGTGCTTTCTTTGCAGTCTTAAATATTTCATCTATGTAATCTATTCAACATAGTCCTAAACCTTAAGATCCCTCTAGAGGCGATGACTTAGAATATTTTACTTGGACAAATTTTCAGTTAATATTTTTTTATAAATAATTCGTTTCTGAAGAGAGGAAATATTTTTTAAAGAATTAAAATTGAGAGAGAGAGAGAGAGAGAGAGAGAGAGAGAGAGAGAGAGATTAAACGGTTCGTTAATATACTTGTCCAAGAATACTTCTTTCTCTGTACAAGATATTAGGTCAAGAGAGATATATTGAAAAAGAAAGAGAGAGAGAGAGAGAGAGAGAGAAAGGAATATGTACAGAAACCGGAAAATTCTATAAGCAACTGGGTATACAATGTTTATTACGGTAACGGAAGTAATTACACTTTTTAATAGGATATGCAAAATTTTTCATGCTCAATTATTTTTATTAGAACTAATAAATAAAATTAATTTACTAAGTATTTTTTAAGTACATTCTTTTCAACAATTCTTAGTTATTAAAATGTTTTTTTGTAAAACGATTGTAAAAAGAAGATAAATATCTATAAAATTTTTCTCGAAAGGATATTTTCATCTCTTTGATTCACAGCAATTCAAATTTAAAGTACCCAATTTTATCTAAGAAAGGCATATACGACGTTGGCAAAGAATATATTTTATTGTTTGAGATCTACTATACTTCGTATAGTCTCCTATACTCCGAAGGAAAAAGTATCTTGCGATAAACATCTATTTTATGTAGAATTTCCTTGCAGACCCTTTTATATAACCAAACCATTCTCGACTTTGTAAGGTCGAACTTATGCTTCCTTTTACGTACCCTCATCGATTTCTGCTTGTATAATCTCGATTCCCACGGGAATCACCGATCGTGACATAAAGTAAAACGGTTCATCGGCACTTTTTCAATGAAAGCTGGAACCCTTCTCATTTGGGGAAAACGAATTTTTGCAATGCTGGTAGGTGATAAAATAAAATCGAATGGTGAAGATTCTTTTATCGCGATATATAAGCGTGAAAAAGCGCTATGCGCAACTTTACAGACGCCTCTCAACTTGTACTGCTATAGGTTGCATTATCTTCGGTTCCGATCAAGAAGTCGCCGGGGTCATGAGGGCGGTCAGGCGTCGTAAAGCGACCGGGATTTTTTCTTGGATTGGAAGCGACGGCTGGAGTGCAAGAGGATTAGTGAGTAACGGTAACGAGCCGGAAGTCGAGGGCACTCTATCGGTTCAACCTCAGGCGAATCCCGTTAAGGGTTTCGAAGAGTATTTCCTCAACTTGACCGTTGAGAACAATCGCAGAAATCCCTGGTTTGTCGGTAAGAGAGTGCTAAAGGATAGTGGATCTACGATAAGAGCAAAACTTAGCAAATTCTAGTTTGCATAGCAATTGTAGTTTGCACATGCACGTGGATATGCATATACAGTTGTCGTTGTTAGAAGTTTTTTTATTGTCAATATATTCTAATGAACTTTAGCACGCAAATATAATCTTGCTAAGAGCAAAAGCACAAGGTAGACAAAGTGTGTCGACTATTGTGTCGCTTATGCCAAAGAAAATTCTTGGCAGTTACACAATTCATCTAAAAATAACTAATTTTTCTAAATAAAAGAAACTACTAAATTCTGGGTAAATTATTTAATTTTAACCAAATCTCTAAAGGCAACGAATTAATATTAATTTTAAATAGAATATCTATACAAGGCAATAAGCCTAGCATGTTGTCGGTGTAAAACGGATTATATTGTTCAAACTTTACATTACATACAAACTTCCAAACGTTTCACAGAATCATCTTTAGTGATTAAATGACTTACAAATATTCATATATAATGATCTTGTATTCATTTCATCAGTTAAGCGTAGTTAGATTACAATAAAATTGTGATTCTTCGTAAGAATATTGAATTCGGAGTGATAACCCATGACAAGTAGAATAAAATTCTTTTACCTTTATGGTGATATAGACTGTAAGGTAAGCGATAGATTAATGAATGGAAAAATACTGAAACCCATTGTTCTTACCTTAGAAATGTAAAAAATTGCTAGAACGACAGGAACAACAATTAGATGTTAACAGATTGTTGGACACAGTCGGAATGACATAAAGGAATGGCACAAGACAAAACAAAATAAAATCAAAGAAGGAGTGATCCAATTAGGAAAGGGGAAAATATTCTCTGATTTAATTGCTGGAATAATACGTCTCTAATAGAAATAGACTTCTGAAAGAAATTCGGTGTCACTTTGCTTAATTCATTTTTTTTTGTTTGTTTAATTGTCGTCTCAGAAGTTAGTTTTTTTTATTGTAATGTTTCTCGTTATTCAGAACTCTTTTCTAGTCAAAATGATGATTATTATGCTCTTCAACCCGCGTTTTTAGCTGTCATTTAGTTTGGCCAACATACGTGGCGTCACGAGACAAGAGTCTTGACAAGAAAATATACACATTGCTATGAGACCTAAGTATCCATTGAGTTTTTTTCAGTTTTGAAGAAACTTTTTAACATATTAGGAATTGAAAAAACCAGTCTTAATTATTACATTTCCTTGTAATAGATAAAAATTTCTCTGAGTTCTTTATGAAAGGAAACTTTTTCTTTAACAATATGTTCCTTGTTTAATTTGTTGTTTAAACGTTTTCTTAAAAAAAAAACAGTTATTTAGGCTTATATTTAATTGTCAAGAATATGAAAATTAAAAGATAACAATTATCAATGAGATAATTATCAAGTTTATCAATGAGACAATTATCAAGATAACAATTATCAAATTATTAAATATTGCTTCTATGAAATTTTTTCTGTGGAAGAACAGATCAAATAAGAGAATTATTTTGTCCATCATGCCATAAACCACTCCCCTTTTATGTGATAAAGAATGGTGAGAAATAAAAATTCAAATATCTAATGTCAAGAAAATTTAAATTATTGTTCTCATCAACTTTCATTGTGAACTGCAATCGCTCGTGTAACGAATTGAAAATTCTTAGTATATCGTTAAAAGAGTCAAGCGGCAGAGACAAGAAAATGTCATCAATGTATCGTAGATAGAAGGGCAAGTGTACCGGTATTAGATTTAATGCTCTCAAATCTTCTAAAACCAGATTCGGCACAATCAGGGATAGCGGAGAGGCATAATCAAAAATCTGTTTATAAGAGATACTTAAATTTAAACTAAATCGAGTTTAAATACTTAAGACGTATCGCAAGAAATTCATCTTGTGGGATGGAACTATTATTGGAAATCATATTCCATTTTTTTCGATATGCAGTCAAGTCAGTGGACACGTTCGTAAAATTTGAATTATTTGATTTTATTCAAAATAAATTCTTCTTTTAGAGGTAATAGCCAAGCCAGAAATGATTGGTCGGTCGACATCAATCAACGGTGAATTAGCATTGATTCGACGTTGATTGGTCAATTTTTTTGGCTGAGAGCGATTTGAACGTTCAATCAAATCGTAAAATGACTTTTAAAAATTATTTTTGTGATGCTATCTGATGAAAATGCTCGTCACATTGTTTAAATACTAGAAATGTTATTATGGCGATATCCTTTCGTATTTTGAGTTTTGAAAATAATCATATCGGAAAATCAAAGCTATGTCGAGTGAATATAGTGAATGGTTTAACATAATAACATGATTTTTTGCTAAAAATGAACTGAAACAATACGATGAAATGGTGCATTGTCATGCAAAAGAAACCAATTGTCTGATATTCGAATTAAATGCACCAAATACTCTTTATAGAGATGCCTAATTCCTATTCCAATAATCTTATAGAAAATTTTGATTGGTTTTTTGATGGCTAGCTTCACTTTTTCAATATTTTTTGCGGATCTCGCAAGACCTGATCGATTGTCATCATTTATAATGTCAATCTTCTACCCTCAAAATGTTCAACTCGTAAACTTATGTACTACTGTGTACGGAATAGACAATCATCCCCATACACACAATTTTTATCAATTGAGACATTTCGATAAAAGTTTTACCAAGTTTGAAATAATGTTAGCCCTTTATTCGTAACTCATTTTTCGAAAACTAATAAAACTGTCGCTTAAATTGTCATAACTTAATATCTATTCATCTGAATGTTACAAAATTTTAGCAAATGTAAATTATATAAATGTATTTTTCAAATACAAAATATATACACATCAGAAAGTGCTACGGTTCTTTTTATTTTAAAAAGCTCAATTATTTTTTAAATGGACTTTATATATATAACTGTGCATATGAGTGCGACACGATTTTAATTGTTTTCTATAAACAATAAAAATAAACGGCACAACAGTCGGCTGATACTTTGTTTATCAAATGTGCTTTAAATAAATCGATATTTAACGTTCCCATATATTACGGATATATTCTTTATTATTAGCTGCTGAACGAAATGATCGAAGCATTCTGCTTATGATATATCCTTACATATTTTTACATATGTTGCAATTCTCTTCTCTTTGTTAAAATAAAAGAGTTTTACGCGCGCGCATATAATATTTACTTGAAATCACATTCTCATTTTGTACACTGTACGTTGATTTTTTAAAATGGTTCCAAGTCCTGGTTCCAAGTCTCTCAAAGTAAGATTATTTTTAACTTATTCTTTTCTTTTTATTCTTAAAAAAAAGATAATTCTTTATTCTTTTCAAATTCTTAGAAAAAGGATAATTCTTTATCAAAAAGATAAAGAGTAAATTGAACCGGAAACTTCAATCTAAAGTTAATCTTACATTGATGAAACCAGGCTTAAGTCG
>Ga0157364_1003893_pt1 | contig 14678 bp, 3 predicted proteins | sample AttsexASBM2_FD_111476 | JGI IMG/M metagenome (GOLD analysis project Ga0157364, IMG submission 111476) | Fungus gardens microbial communities from leaf cutter ant in Ribeirão Preto, State of São Paulo, Brazil - Atta sexdens ASBM2 | ecosystem: Host-associated > Fungi > Mycelium > Unclassified ... | reverse complement strand
GCACACATACACACACACACACACACGCACACGCACACGCACACATACACACACACACACACACGCACACGCACACGCACACATACACACACACACACGCAGGCACGCACGCACACACGCGCACACACGTAACAACATTAATGTTAATCTCTATCAAATGCTGTTTATTTCATAAAGAAGATTTGCGACATGTGAAATGACAGAAGAGATTTCCAATATATAAAATAAAGACATGCACAAATGATAGATATAATTAATTAGCGTTGTTTTAGAATATTTATTGAAAGAATTATGTAAAGAGTCGAAATGTCTGAATGTATTTTATAATTTTTTACAATTATATCTTTATTTATTATAAATATATGATTTGATACAACCAGCCGAGCTCTAATAACTCTTGATTTATACTTATTTGAATTAAATAAAGATGACTTGTGCACCAAGATTCTGGCAATTAATTCATTTATAAGAAAGGTCTATAGATGCTTTGATGTGGATTTTCATAATCATTCCACGCATCAAAATATCATACAAAATTTAAAGAAAAATTAATAAGAAAATCAAAATTATTATAAAAATATGTATTACTATTATTAATAAAACTTTTTTAATTTATTGACTATTTTTTAATTTATTTTTTATTAAATGTAGAACGTTTACGTCAATTTGAAGAGAGATTTTATACTTTTAGCTAAGGCTGTATTTTTTAATTTGATTATTTCGTATAAATGTATAAATGTATAAATATAATTGGTGTATAAATGTAAAATAATATGTTGCTTGTTTAGATTTTCTTTCGTTAACTTCATGAGCGGTCTATGAAGTACTCTGTTCATGTACACAAAATACAATCATAGAAATTCAGGTAAACGGATAACACATACATACATGTGTTCATACGTACATACGTCGGATACATAAACTCACACGTTCTAATATTAAAGGCGCATCCTAACGCAATAATGTCTCGACAACTCTGATCCGAGATGGGAGCAGTTTTTCTTGGTTACGTCGACGCGAAGATGTTCCATCTACCCCGCATACGAAGCTCCGCGCAAAGCTTTGTCCCCCGACAACGAATCGTCTGGAGATAAACGACTCTACGCTGTCGATTTTGGCAGATCGTCTGGAAATTCATTTTCACCAAGAAATGTTAAACGATTTATCATAAAGTTACTCGCTGGCGCTATTCCTCGTGACAAGATTAATAATATAATCAAACAATATAATCAAAATGATAAATTTTTAGAGAAGATTGTTAGAAAAATACACGAATATCAGATAAGAACTTTTCTCGTTTAATTTTTTGTTAAATAGTAAAAGTATATGCTCGTATTAATGTAAAAACAATCCAATATTGATAGATCAGTGATTGAGCCAAAAACATAAATTTAAAATAATTATTTACAAAATAACATAGAAAAATAAATTAAAAATAAAAGGAATTGAATATAAAATATATTTCGGGATCACCAGTCCTTCTTCAGTCAAGAATTAAAAAATGGAAAACTAATTTGACATTAATCATCAATTAAAAAATGGAAAATTTTAATTTAGTGAGACAAAAACATACTTTTGAGCTGGATTATTCTATTGTATGCATAGTCACAGTTCGTAATGAAGTGATCTTATCGATAAAATCACTGGTATAGAAGTTAGTCATTTCAATGGAAGAGTAGTTAAAAATTTCAAAGATTGAATAATGTCCCGGCTTTATGCTACATCAATGCAAAAAAGTCATCATCCGTTATTGTTCAGCGAGAATTAATAACTAAAATTTAATTTTTGCGTGAGTGTTAATATATTCAATCGAGGTATAAGGCAACTCTATGTAAATTCGATAAATTAATTAAAAAATATATATGAAGGCAGAAACATTAAATTCCATGTGTCAACGCAATCAATACTCAGATTCAAATGTAAAATCAGTCTACAGGACAGACAGTAAAAACTTTAACATGTATTTATTTGTTATTATTATTTCGAATGGACATAATAAAATATGATTCGTCAAGATTTTTAGTTTCTTTTTATAAATTAATTCTCTTCGTTTGTTCTTTAATATACAGCATTTCTGAAATTCTTCTTTTATTGTAATTATTTTCCAAATTTAAGGTTTTAGTGCCTTTCCAATCAAAAAAATGGTTATAATGCAATATATGTCTATATAGCACCGATTATTACGCAAAATTTTCAGAAATGTTTCAATCTTTCATATCTTATGTGCAACAATTCTGAAAGGAATCTGTAATATGTCATATGAAATGTTTTAACAGAAGTTTTTTTAAAATCTATCATATATAAATAAATTGAAAAACACATTTAAACAGAACAAAAAATCATCATGTTAAAAATCCGAAATATTTACTAAAAGTCAATTTTTAATTAATCATGATTCAATTTAATGTTATTTGTCATTTTAATGTTACTGTGACTTGTTCTACTTTAAGGCTGTATTAGACGTACAATCCCTGCAAAGAAATTAAATTTGGAAGTATGTTTAATTTATACTTTAAATAAATTATATGAAACATATGAAAGTTGTGTGAATAAGATTATATTTTTGTTTAATAACACATTTTTTAGTTTATTAATTTTATTTGTTTTTATTTTTATTATTAAAAATAAAAGTTTAAAAAAATATTTAAAAATTTACATTTTTCCTTTATAAGTAGGGGCGACTGTAGTCAGTAAACTATAGGAGTAAATAGAATAATCGAGATTACGTTATAAACAAATCGCGCAAGACGCGCGTGTCTGAACACGCAACGGCAATTGCCGCTCAATCTGTTACGAGATCTCGAGGCGAACGCGTCTGTATTAGAAATTACGCTATTCTGGTGAAAATTTTTCTCAGGATTTTTCATATAATTTTTCAGAATTTCTTTATAATTTTATAACTTTCTCATATTTTTTATACAAATTGGAACATTTCTCAGAAAATCTACATCTTTTCTCAGAATTTTTCATATGTATTAATTAAGAAATATCGTAAGATTTTTAAGATTTTTTTGTAAGTATAATTTCTGATGTTACAAAATCTAAAAAATTAAAAAATTCTTTTTAAAAATTATGGGATGAGAAATTTCAGATTTCATTTGTATGAGAAATTCTGAGAGAAGATGCAAACTTTCTGAATATTTCTGAGTATTTTTGAAAAATATTTCAATCGTATAAAAATTATGAGAAAAATTTTCATCATCATAATTAAAAAAACTTTAAGAATAAAAATATTCATTTACGTATACAATTAAAAAAAATTGTACGTAAGTGAATATTTTTATTCTTAAGTTTTTGTTCTATATATATATAATTCCGTATATATATATATATATCCGTATATATAATTATCCGAGATATTTAATTTCCATTTAGATAGTAAGTGTAGGTCTTACTTAATAAAATCCAATAGATTTTTTTGTTTAGCTATCTTTGTTATCATATAACATTAATGTTTTTAAAAAATGAACAGATAGGGCTAGTTAGCTGATCACAACATGGGACTATATGATTAATTTAGCGATGATTCTGATAATATCTACTCTTAAACTTCTTAGAATGAAATCTCACTATAAAAGAATGAAAATACAGTCAGTTTTGAAAAAGAGTGAAAAAGAGTGAAAATGTTTCACTTCTTGAAAAAGAATGGCAATATTTCATTCTTCTAAAGAGATTTATCTCAGTGTAAATGTTATAAGTTTGGTTCCCTCACATCCAATCTCGATAAAACTAGACTCATTCGACGTGTTTTTGCTCAAAACAAACGAATTTAGCAAAAAGAAGCATTGTTCTGCCTTGCGAATCGAAATATTAATCGTTAAAATTTATTAGGTTAGAGAACCTGTCATTCGCTACGCTTTGTGGTAAAGACATTAATAGAGAATTTATAGAAAAATCTTATCGTTTTGAATATGATTTGTAAATTCACTAATTTGAATTTTATAGGAATCTTGTACAAATTTTATAAAATCCAATAAAATATGATAGGATTCATATCCGATCAATCGTGATGCTCTCACGAAGTCAACAATAGAAAATGATACAAACTTACAGAAAAATAATACAAATTGATAAAAATCCTATAATTATCAATCGTTCTCTATCGACTTTTTTTATCAGGACGATCTCACTCTGTTCCATACATAGCTGTATTTTCACTCTCTTTGAAATTTCACTCAAAAAAATTTAGAGAATATTCTTTTTTATTTTAAATGCATTTATAATGCAATAATTTTTGTAATTTTAATAAATTTTAATAATAAAAATATGCAATAGTAGTTAAATTACAATGTATAAGAAATTTTTCATACGTGAATATGTATGAAATATATATAAATATACATAAATATATATAATAATATAATAAATTATATGTTTATGAACATTTATATATAAACATATATAAATATTCATAAACATATATAATTGTATATGAAATATGTGCATGTATTCTTTTTTCTTTTGCAAAATTAAAGAAATGTGATAGAAATAATAATAATAGCGTGAAAACATTAAGAATAATTAAAAGGATAATTTTGTGAACATGTGTATATAGACACATTCGAAATAAAAGGTAACTTATCGCATTATATATGTTTATTATAACTGTTCGGATAACTATTCGGATTAGATAAATTGTTATTTATCTAATAACAAGATACAAAGTTATACTTTTAGAAATATATTTTAAAATGTATTTTTATAAAAGTTTTATAAACATGTTTATAATACATATGTATGTTTAAAATACATTTTTATGAAAGTTTTGTTGATATGCAAAGATTAAATATATATTAATTGTAAACTTTGCAGTCCACTTCATCTGGGAGCAGCCTAATACTGTATCAGTACTGATGAAGCTGATGAGCAAGGTTTACGAGACGTTGGCATTCCAAGAATGGAAGGAAACCCGCGAAACGCATAATCTTTATATAGAAAGCACCCGTGAAAGCCTCAAGAATATTAAATAAATATTTTGTTTGTTTACTGAACAACTAGTTCATGCATCGCAATATAATTCTACGTAAATAATTTTAAATATATAATGTATGCTTATATTAAAAAATAAGACTTTTATCATTTATTTTATATTACATTCATATATATTTTTTTGACACAGATTTAAAAAATACTACTATTTATTAAAATTTTCAAAATAAAAGTTCTGCGATATTTTCAGTTCAAAATTGTATATACAATATCTTCATTAAAAATAATCAAAATTTAAATTTAAGAAAAGAGTTTTAAAGCTTAAAATCTTTACTTTCGAATGATTATATTTTTTGCATTTATGTGAGTGTTTTTGTAATTTTTACATATAAAAAACTACAAGTTGAGAAAATTGAAACATTTTTTTGTACTTTGTAGATCTGCGTGTAAAAAAATTTTAGCAAATTTTTGATTATCGTGAAAACTTGAAGTTTTCTCTACAAAATCGTTTTAAAAATGTTCCTGTAATTTTTTGTTCTTGAATTACTCGCGGATTAAATAAAAAGAAGCATTTTGACTTTGATTGTTCATAGCTCCATTAAAAATCATTGTACTGTAATAAAAAAAATTGATTCGATATCGAGCGACACATTTGCCAATTAAAAAAAAAATAAACTATATAAATGTGAGCTAAAAATATGATATCAACTTTCTTTTAACCATTGCGCAATAATTATAAGGATAATAGTATCACATTTTTAACTCAAATTTGTACATATTTTACATTAAAAAAAATATATCATTTAATAAAACAATACCATTCGATAGAACAAAGGTTTAAGAATTATGATTTATTAATTACGATGCGATTTTTAATTGACTTATAAGCAATCAAAATCAGAATGGTCTTTTATTTAATTCGCATGTAACTTGGTAACAAAAAGTCGTAGAAATATTTTTCAAAAACGAACTTTTAGGAAAAACTTTAAGCTTTCACGTTAGATAGAAAATTTCACAACGAATATATTTTGTATATAATTTTGAGCTAATAGAATATCACAGAACTTTTCCTTCAACCCAATAACTTATGATAAAGTAAACCATCAAATTGATCATATTATTTTTACGTGATTTAGAGTAATCTGTAATTTTTTCATAATTTTGTTATCATTTTGAAAATATGTATAAAACATCCTTAATTGCGAAAAACTTTTGTATATGAATAATGACATTGTGTGAAAACTGCAAGTATGACTTTGTAATAATAATTATGATTATGTGCTTATACACCATTACATATAATATGATTAATTAATCAAAATAGGAGATATAATAATTATTTTTGAGAAATACTTTAAGTTCATTTCAATAAGTTTTATAATCTATAAACAAATCATAAAATTCTTAATGAATTTTACATACTTTAGAAGTGAAAAATATATGTTTAATTAATACTTAACAATATTTAAATTTATTATGTCGACATAATAAATTTAAATATTATTTAAGTATCAATCAAGTATATATTTATTTTATATTATTAAATATTATTATATTATTATATTAAATATTATTATATTATTATATTAAATATTTATTAAATATTATTATATTAAATATTTATTAAATATTATTTTCATAGTACTAGAAATAAATGAAATCTTTTTGATAATATTTCAAAAAAATTGTAAATTCTTTCTGTAACCTTTCATCAAGATTTCATATGCAAGAATCATGAACATTTTACTATTCTGTCTCTAGAAATGTTGCAGATATATTTCGCAATTTTTATGATATTTCACTTTTCAGTTGAAATATTTCTAAGATATTTTCGAAAACTTTCGGTGTTATATTGGTGTAATGTAATGACAAGTATCTAGACGGATCTTGTCTAATATTATTTCTATTGATTCTAGTTCTATATTCATTGATTCTAGTGCCAAGTTATCTTTTTGTATGTCCTACGTATGATGCACGGCAATCATTGCAATTTATTTTCTAAATTTGAATAAAAAGGTTCGTATAATTGCTACGCAAATTAAATAGAGTCGTGACTTATTTCGAACTTATAAATGGATGAATTTAAACATAAGGTACAATGAAATTCAATATAAAATTCGAAAAAACAAATTAATAGATTAACATAAAATATAACAAAATTTAATATAAAATTCAAAAAAACAAACGTTTCGGTTTACAAAGCCTTTTTCAATGATTACAATATCAAAACGATAAAACATAACAATTATATGAAAATACTTATAGTAACAGTGACGATGTGTCGATTTATATAAAAATGTCAATGTAGCAAAGTTAAATTGATAAGATTAAATTATAAGGAAAGAGATACTTCGGTCAAAAATAGTTTACATTACGTCCATGAGTAAAAAAGTTTTTTTTTCAAATTTATCAGTTGAAATCGAGAATCCAGAATGTCGCAGACTTGAATCAGATGATTTGAGAATTAATACGATACAATTATTTTATAATATTCTGTAGAAGAAAAGAAATTATGAATAATATCTTAATAAGAATATGAAATAGAGTATCAAATCATAACTCACATTAATTTATATAAAATACTGTATTGAAACACTTAAACGGAGATCTAACAAAATACATTAAGAATTAAAAGTGACTGTTGACTGTTACTCGATTGAAAAATGATTGATATAATGTATAGGTCAAATGAAAGTCAATAAAATCTTAATACAAGCCTGTTCAAAACTGTTACAATTTATGTTCACGTATATCGTCAAGTATGTTAAAATAAAAAATATCCAATAACTCAGTATCTTTCATTAAATTTAAACCGTTTTTTGTTCTTTTATATGAATCATTTCAGAAATATTTATTTTGCTGTAATTTTTTTCAATATCAAGGATACTAACATTTTCTCAATTAAAATTATTTCAGTGATGTTATGTTTCGTGATTACTGAGTGTTTGGACTGGTCTAATTTTATATGTTTTATTACGATATTCTTTAATTCTGGGCTGTAGTTGTCTCTTTTGTTTGATCAACGTCAGAGGCATCACAATTATTGCAGTTTAATTTATGTATACAACGTTAATATTTTTTTATGTTGTTTTTTTGTCTTTATTGTACTTTGATGAATTTATTAAGTTTGTTTAAGCACCTATAGCCGACCAAATTTGTAGATTTGTTGTGATTTGTAATTGACTTAGTTTTATTGGTCATAGATCTTCTTCTCATCGGTATCTCTGGAATCTGAGTTTGTGCTATTAGTTATCAATGTAGATTTGTTAATAACCAAATTTTTAATTTTTCTATTAATACAATTAAAATTCTTAAAGGATCGTTATCTTTAAGAATTTTTATTATTAGTTCTAAATTCTTATTGTAAAATGTACGATTTGATGATAAGATCGCTCTGTGTACAAAACTAAGTATAGTTCCAATCTTGTGACATGTAGAATGTAGAAACTCAAAAAAAAATAACAAATACCTGCTCAAGGCCTTTTTATATTATCAAACCAAAATAATTGTATTATCCTTATTGATAATCGATAAATCAAGAAAATTCAAGATTATTATAATAGAAGTTCTTAAAAATAACAATTCTTTAAAAATGATTTTTAATTATATTAATAGAAGAATTAAAAGTTTGGCTATTGATAAATCCACATTGACATGTTATTGTTGTTTATATTGCAATCAATGATGATGTTGACACTGATATTTGTTTGTCTAATACTGTCTCTTTTATTTCTACACGTGTTGTTTTTTCTTCTAAAAATAAAATGTTTTAGTATCCATAGGCATTTTATTATTTTAAATAATAAAAAGTACAACTTTTGACATAACATAATAAATAGTATTAAGTATACAGGTAAGATTCTATCTGAAAAATCAATAATATGGTATGTATTTTGATATTGTAGGTATCTTCGTAAAACTCAATATCCATAATATTTATATTTTCGGTACTTTCTTCTTTTAGAACCAGAAATTATTTTTATAATCTTGTTTGTTCATAATTTAGGAACATGTCCCTTGTAAAATGCAATTTACATACTCTGTAATTATTGTATAATTTAATAGATATCGATAATAATAAATAATTTTCTTGAGTATAATTTGTTTAAATAAAAAATAAGTACAATAATAAATTTCGGTGGAATGAGATGGAAACATTAGACTCCGAAAAAATTTTTAATAAGTGATTAAAATCAGAAATGTTACACATCAAGGAACAACGTAATAGTCATAATAGTACATTTACAGATACGGAAAAGTTATACTTTGCGTATTTTACGGTTTTTAATAATTATTAAATATTATATTTTTTAACTTTATACCTTAATTTTAATACGTGACATTTGTTTAAATTATAAACAAGTATTTGTAGTCTTTACTAGAAATGTTGTGTCAAGATGTATACTTCATGTATATTCTCTAAATTTATCTTTATTTTATCACTGTTATGAAAAAATTTTTTTATCTATGTAATTTTAATTGTGTAATGGATTGTAATACTTATGATGAATGTAGAAGGAATATCTTTTAAAAATAATTATAATTGCCAATATATGTGTTTAATATTAGATGTGGGAAAAAGTTCGTGGCGTTTTTCCCATTAGATAGCATTAAAATAAACGTCACGAACTTTTTTCCCACACCTAATATGTATTTTTCAATTCATATTCGGTTTCAGTTGTGATTCCAATAGTCAACAGGAAACCCATACATTGCATGAAAAATTTGATTGTGAAACAAAAATTTGTGTAACAATGGATAATTCATTTTGAGGATAATTCAAAAAGAAATCAAAATGTCAAAATATTCTATTATATTATGGCTGCATTCATCGAAATCGCATCAAGGTTTATGGAATAAATTAAATAAATATAAGATAATCGCACTATTAACTGCGTTGATTACTACAGCCTTTATTACTTTTTATTATTTAAAAAATGAATAATTTCAAGATTCAATAAATTTTTTCAATTTAACAACGAGGATAAAAAGAGCTAATGAACCAAGATAATTACAATTAATATATACTAATCTAATTGTCTAACAATAATTAAACGTACCGTAAACATTTCGAATTTAGTCATCTTCAGTGTGACAACAGAGGTCACAATAATTCATAAGAAAAATACAGAAATTCGATTATCACATTGACCTGAAATATTAGCAAAAATATTGTTAAATCCTCGTTATTTTTATTTTATTTTTTGTTCATATGTTTTAACGTCAGTTCATATATAATATATATATGCATAAGTTATACTACTTCACCTAATTATATAAAGCTTGATCTATAATTGCATAAACATAGTTGTAAGTATCCAGATAGCAAAGCCTACAGAGACTTTGAGCAAAACATGCTATCAATTTTTGATTGAGATATAGAAAGGCAACAAATTGCACACAGAATTTGTCTGACAATGTCAGCAAACTGCTATTAGAAATAGAACAAAGATGTCTACTGACATGCTTTGCTAGCAGATTGATAGCAGAAATCAAATAATTTTGCAGCTCCTGTTCAGTTTCTGTTGCCAGTCTGTCATTAAATTTCCAGTGAGCGCAGATTACCATATGTTCGATTTCTGCCATCAATCTGACATAATGTATATCAGCAGGCTCTCTCGATAAATTCATAGCCAAATGCAGGCACAGATGGCTATGGTTTTGTAATAAGAATCTGCGAGTTTGCTGTTAATTTTCTTGCAAACTCGGCAAATTAGGCAATTGTAGATTGGATTTTAAAGAGATAATTAATCTAACTTTCCATATCTAACGTAAATATAAAAACAAGTATACAAATATACACTAAATCGTTTTAATTACGCTTCAACATAATTAAAATGTTAGATCTAGTTGACATCTAGTTCTTGTAAATAATCTGAAAATATTTAATATTATAGATAACACTACTTTCTTATATCTTTCGGAAATCTAAATAGTGTTTCCTTTCGCCTTCGTTCAATACTTATACTTTCACAATTTTTAAAAGCACACAGATATTCGCTTCTGTTCATAGTGTTCGAATCATGCCGAATGCTGACTCGTTGGTCTGTGTTCGTCTTTTCGGGATGAAAATCCCTAAAGGATGCTATATTATTGAGTGTGCATTTTCATCATGCGCGAATGACAATCATTTCACTAATTTTGGCTTGAATGAACTTACTGTGTATTTATACTGTGAGAAAGTCGGAGAAGTCGCAGAGGCACTTAGTGTAGCGCGGAAGGTCCTCTGGACTGGAAATCAAACGGGTGAAGGCTAAGGCCTAGTTAACACCATTGACAAGGATTCCAGAGGGTACTCCTACAAGTTCGTGACGGGTAAGTTATGACCATGGGCCCCCCCCCCCTCTGTGACGGAGGTTCTCGACACTCAGTCTCTCGAGAGTGGTTGGTACATTCCCAACCAGAAAATTGGAGATCCCACCGAGGATTTAGTTTCCCCTGAAAACTGGGGGGAGGAGCTGGCTATAACGGCGGAGGAAATGAAGATGATTTTCGCCCGTCTGAAAGGACGTCCTCGAATACCTTGCCTAGATGGTGTGCCGAGTCGAGTGTGGCATACGGCGGTATCAGAAATTGGAAATCGCTTCAGGCACGTCTTTACCTGTTACCTGAAGGAAGATGTTTTTTCCCCAGAAAGGGCGAAGCTCGTCTTCCTGAAGAAAGAGGACAACCTCTCCGCGTACAGATCGATTTGTTTATTCGATGAGGGCAAAATGCTGGAATGCATGATAGTGGGCGGTATCGTCGGTCATATGTCTCAGAAGGGCCTCAATCTCTTCGAAGGTCAATGTGGGTTTCGGGAGGGACGCTCGATTATTGACACCATCAGATTCTTCTCGGGGCACATAACGGAGGAGATGTGGCTATTGCAGTGGCATTGGATACCTCCAATGCCTTCAACACGATCCTCTGGAGGTGGGTAGTGGAGGCGCTCAGGGCTCCATCATCTTGTGCCTTCCTACTTAGTCGGAGTCATCGAAGATTACTTCTGGGACAGGTGGTTGGAATACCGAGACAAATCGGTCTGTCAGTTCAACCCCTTGCTATGGTACGACGCTGTCTTCCGTACAATATTCTATTCAAACTGCCATGTGGTTTGTTACGCAGATGATACTTTTGGTGTCTGGGGGGACCCTCTTGAAAGGGCGACCAGGCAGTGGCATGCGTTGTCGGCGTAATCGAAGAGCTGGGCCTGAATGTGGCCCCCGCAAAAACAGAAGTGATCTTCTTCCATGATGGAAGTCGTAGAGCGTCGCCTCAGGTTTGGATCAGGCTAGGAGATATTCGAGTCCCGATAAGATTCACGATAAAATATCTGCAATTTCACCAGAATGATCGCTGGGATCGTTGACCATTTCAACATCATAGCTCCACGATTGGGCAAAAAGACCGACACATTCTATGGTCTGATGCGCGGTATGGGCCCAGATGCAAGACATGGGTACGATTCTGGCAGTCTTCTACGACGCGCCAATATAATAGGGAGCCGCGCTATCAAGCCAGGCCATTCAGGCCATTCAACGAATGTTACATAACACCCAAAAGAGGTTGGCCCTGTGAATGGAACCCTGCGACCGGACCGTATCCTACGGGGCAGCCATGATTCTCGCGGGAATTACTCCTGCGGAACTAGTAGCGGATGCCCTGGTGAAAATGTACACCAAGATGAGGGTCATCCGTCTGCGGGGAGGGGAGGGACAGTCCGAGGGATCATGAAGCATATAAGGAGACAAGCTCAAACAGACTCCCGACGAAAGGACCTTGGAGGCCATCCTCCTTTGCTTCGTTAATTGGACAGACAGGGGATGGAGGGGGGGGGGGAAGGTACCTATCGCATAACGCAAGTGTTCACAGGGCATGGTTACTTCGGTGATTATCTGCATCGAGTAGGAAAAGATCCGATAGCCAGCGATGGACAATACTTTGAATCATAAAATGAATCATATAACCAGTTTTTTACAATAAAGCCTCGAATTTCGGAAAAAAAACGGCGGAAGCAAAGTTGTACACCTAATAGTATAAATAAAATATAAACGGAAATATAAACATATCATTCTAAATATTAAATAAATATTATAATAAATAATATTGTTATGTTAATATTATACTGATATTTATACTTCAACAATAATACAAGAAAATGATTTTATCGAAACATTTAAAATAAAATGCAAACTAGAAAAAAATTAGAAACATAAAAAATATGTATAAAACATGAAATATAAATGTAAACATTATTAATGTAATGTTAAATATTAAATAAATATAATAAGCAGTATTATCATATTTACTATTATACTGACCTTTAAAAATAATATGAGAAAATGATTTTGCTGAAATATTAAAAAATTCTCTAAATACAGATTAGAAAATAATTTTATTGAATAATTAAAATAATTATGTAGGAATCTCAAGCATAATAAACAATGCTGCAAAGAATTTTGATATTTTATAACTAACTAGCTTGAGCATTCTACATAATTATTTTGATACTTCAACAAAATTAAAAATAAAGATCACTTTTATCACAGATTTTATAATATATTATAAAGAAAGAACATAAGTATATAATAAACGTAACCGTAAATAATATTTAACGTAACGTAATTAATATTTTGCAACACGAATGATAGAAACTTCGGTCGTTTGATTTACGTAATTCATGATCAATATTTTAATTGTTGAATAAGGGGCGTGGTAACACTGTTTCCAGTGCCATATTAGTATTAGAGCCTAACTTAGACTATAGGAGGTAAAAAGTTTAGGAGGGGGGGGTATTTTTTTAAAAGAAATTCTAAAAAAAATTATCATTTTTTGATAACCACGCGAATGATTGAGAAAATTTTTCATTGAGCACTAGAGGTTTGCTCGCGTCCCATGTTCCAATATGCTTTTATGATAGCTTCTCTCAATAAGTGCATTGGATTAGAAAAACCATATACAAGATATGTTCCAAAAAGGTCAGAACACCTGAATATCTCAAAAAAAAAAGTTTTACAGAAAAATGCCTCAAACAAAAGTTGTAGGTTTAAAAAGATCTATTTACTAATCTTATCAATTTAATCTTTACTAGCATCACCAAGGTCAGATCAAAGTCACATCGATTTTTTAAAGTGGCAGACCCTATTTTTGATTTCAAAATCTAATAGTTGATTAGATCAAGAGCTTTTCAAAACATAATAAAGTTTTTTTTCATAAAGTATGTACTTTTCGAGTTATAAGGCTTGAAAGTTAAAGTTAATTTAATAAAGTTTATTTAGTAATACCGGCATTACGCAAGGTATTCATCGACGGCTAAAACCTTTCGAATGTTGTTCAGGATCATGTCCTGGATAATTTATTGAGATTAAAGTCATTGGAGAGTGTTTTTCTTATTTTCATTCTTGCACTGAAAATTCATTTTTGTGTAAAAGAAAATAATTTTACGGTTTCTCAACCTCTATATACTCTTTTTTTTAATAGTCGTTTCGTCGACATGATTATTTCTTGGTTAAAGGGCAGGGGGCAGCAAAAATTCACTGTCTGATGACAGAAACGTTAATTCGACTGTTTCTATGTTCATTACACATAAATTTTGCTGTTAGCAGTCCAAATTTCTATAGTCAAAAATATTTATATGTTTAAAGTAGGTGTACAAAAAAGTTCTGAGCTTTTTTTTGTAAAATTCAATCTTTATTCAAAAACAAACGAAAAAATATGGCTTGCTGCGTAACGCCAAGCTGTTCTGCAAGCTCCTTTTCAGTTTGCGT
>Ga0157364_1003892_pt1 | contig 14678 bp, 6 predicted proteins | sample AttsexASBM2_FD_111476 | JGI IMG/M metagenome (GOLD analysis project Ga0157364, IMG submission 111476) | Fungus gardens microbial communities from leaf cutter ant in Ribeirão Preto, State of São Paulo, Brazil - Atta sexdens ASBM2 | ecosystem: Host-associated > Fungi > Mycelium > Unclassified ... | reverse complement strand
GTTCATGAGATATTAGCCAACAAAGCTTTTACAGCTACTGATGGCCTGATATCTCAGTAATTTGTTGTTGCTCTTGTACCTCCCACATATGTGTAGATAGCCCTCATTTGGGGCATTCCAGCACAACTTAGTTTGTGAAAATCGGTCCACTGGTTGTGGAGATACAAGCTGAATGAAGTTTGTGACAAGTAATAATTACTACTACTATATCTTAATCCTAACCCTAAAGTCTGTCCTCACTTTACTGTATCATGACAGTATGGACATTAGGGTAGGATACACAGTCATATCACAGACCATGGATAGTTTATATAAATAGTTGGTAGAATACTGTTATGGTTCCCTATCGAGTTCTCTTGTAAATTACACAACTCATGTTCCTCACTAGATATCCACCCTTGAGATTTATTGCTTGTGCTTTCATTGGATATTGGTCTAGTGGTTGCCACAACACTTATATGCTTTGGTCTGTACAACTAGTTATATCTTCTTAGAAGCTCATACTACATATCTCACTTATACCTCTTTCTCCACCTATACTATATACATATCTTCTTCAGTTTAGTACTGAGCTAGCTTGCTTTCTTTAGAATCAGAACTCAAGTTTTCACCTAATTCACAAATCAATTAGGTAATAACCACTGTTTTGGTAACTGCCTGACATTTTAGAGAAGCACTTATTAATATTCCAGTACCAAAGACTGTACATCATTGACAGAACTATCCAATAATAATAGATGATAGAAACCAGGTACTGTGCTTGGAGCAAAAATTATAAAGCTGATATGATCCAATCAGATATAAAGAAAAGTCTTTTCCTTAGTCCAATCTTCTTCTCTTATTTTGACTTTATAAGATTTATAAGGTATGATCTGAGGAAGGTTGAGGTATCTCTACTAGATAGTAGATGGTCTGTTGATGGCAGATAGCCCATTCTCATCCTATTCCATCCTGACCTTCACTTCTTGCTTGCTTGACATTGTATGTCAAGTGTATAGCCTCAAGAGCATGCTCAATACATCGAATGAATGCCTGATTCAGGTACTTGAATTCCATTCCAGATCAGTATTGATAATCTAGAGAGATGACACAAGGCTAAACATGCATAAAGCCCTTGAGAACCTCAAACTCTGGACTGACTTGCTCCAGTAGCTTATCAAAGTATTTATCTTTGATCAGGATTTGTTTTTTTTTCTTTTACAAATCATGATCATCTACAAACACTGATAAGGCCTCCTTTAGCACTGAGGTCATTTCCCTTGGAGCTCCTTCTGGTCCCAAGAACTTGATGATCGAATGGCCTAATACCCATAGGAATGATTTGATATTATAAACCGCAGTGTATACAAAACAAGCACCCAACATACAACTCATGGATGCAAGTGTTTCCTATGTGAGGATCAAAAAGGCTCAGATAACATTACCCAAGAACATACTGTAATATGACCAAGTCCAGCATAATGCAAATCAAATGAAGAAATATCATAACACTAGAAGGATACATGAATGGATTTCTCAAAAGGAGGACACATATGCACCTCTTCATACCACCCCAAGTCATCAAATGATAGTGGTCTAGTGCACACTTTACCTTTTAGTAAACTAATCAAGTACTCATGGGCATCTTCAGAATTGCCCATCATCTTCTTTGCTTGGGATATAACTGACTCCTCAAATTTTCCAAGCAGCCATTAGTGCAAATATTCCTCAATCCTCTGATGATTACCAATAACCTGAGGCTTGAATTGCTGGGTAACCTTGCTGTGATCAAAGTCAATCAGGTGGCCCACTCAATTGCTGATGATGATGTTGTTAGTGCTGATATCTTGTTGAATGATTCCTACATGATAACATTTTTTCATGCTCTAAATAGGACATGAGCTAGTGTAATTTCTTATCAGAACAAACTTATCCTCAAGTGCCCCTCAAAATCCATTCAGAAACTCTGTTATGTTTGCACATTCTGTAACCTTGGGTCCAGGTATTCTAAGGACTATCTGCACCAATGTGCAAGAGGTCATGGCTGGGGCCCATATTCTTATTAGGTCCTGCCTCTATGTTTTCAAGGAATTTGAGTATGACTTTTGATCTCTAGTATACTTCAACTTGGATATTCTCTCAGGCTCAGGCTCAGGCTCAGACTCAGACTCAGAGTTTGCATTGATCCTCTTCCAGATATAGGTCAGTATTTCCATGTTTCTGCTCTCTACTTGAGCAAATTCAGCCACCTCCAAGTGGAAATCGAGGTTTGCATGATGAAGAATCAACTTCTTAAACAGTATGGACTAAAGCTCTTGCTCAAATGGCTAGTTTCTACTGATACCTTTATCTGGTTCAAGCAAAGAGTTCACAAGGGCCAGTACATCACTGTCAAGTCCAGGGAATTGTTGCCATAATTGTTTCATGATATAGATATGAGTCTGAGAAAGAGAGGTCAGCATGTCACTCATCCCACCACAAATATCTCACTTTTTCATTCTTATTTTTCCAGTCTTCCAGTGATACAACCTCCATCACAATTGTTGCTCTTTCCCACAGCCATTTTGCATTCTGCAATGTGAGACACTGAATCATCACATAATGTTGTCATTGATTAATGTTGGCTCTCTGAGATTTGGAAGGAACTGAATGCAGAGATAACCCAAGATACATGGTAATTTGATGCAAACTGCTACATCTCAGCCCTATATGATGGAACAACATGATTACCATCCCAAACCTTGATTGATGGATCCCAGCCAAGCTGTTCTGGTGTCAGGACAGAGCAGCTAGCAAGGGTAGCAATGAAAAGCAGAGGTTCCTGGAAACACATCATTGCTCTTGTCTGATCATAGATAGATTTCAGGAACTCACATTGTGAATATCAATTGGGCAGGAGGACACAATTCCACTACAGTCAAATAGATGCATCCAAAGAAGTCGATCATTGAGAGTGAATGCAATTACAAACAGCCAATCAATATATTTCATAAATATTTGGCTCATATAGGCCAATAACTGAGCTAGTGCATTGGTTGCATCTGTCTTGATTTCTACTATGGAATATACTTGCAGCCAATGGCAAGAATGCTCCTACTTCAAGTACTGTTCTTAGCATGCAGAAAAGATAACTGGGCAGACTTGATGCTTATATTTGAGATAGATTTGGAATCACCAGTTTGGAGCATACTTGACTGTTACACTGATAAGCAACCAGACATCCAGCACAAGACAGCACTCATGCTAGTTTTCCCTGATTCTGTGTTCTGAGTCATGCATCTCCAGTCCTTCAAGTCTGCCACATTCTCTGCCTCAGGGGTATCTCCTCGTATAAAGCAGATATCAGGAATCAATAAGAAGTTGGAGTTTATATTGGTTGTTTTGGGCTCCTTTTTGTGGATATTGATCCAAATACCTGCAATATGATGCTGATTTTGACTCAAGTCCACTGACATTTTGGCAATCATTTGAACAATCCTAATAAAGAGTTGATAAAGCTCAGACTCTTTCTTGCATGCACTGAGAGATAATGATGCACAAGCAGGTTTCTGGGATAAGGATGTATGTGCAGTATCTGCTCTCTATGATGCTTCCTAGGGTTCCCATAGCTTGTTCTTTCTCTTCTGCATATTATGCACCTTCTGCTTATTTTCCACTTCATGCACCTCTAATGCCTTCGGCTTTTTTGGTTGCTTCTGCATCTTCTGCATCTTCTTCATTCTCTGTTCTACCTGTGTCTTTTGCTCTTCCTGATTCTTCTGCTCTGTCTGTGCCTTTGCTATACACAAACTTGGCCAGCATTTACCATTATAGAGAGTGTTTTCAAAGTTTTGATTGCAACTGGATATCAGATAAGCAATGTGAAGTAGTGATACATACTCTACAAGAAGAAAAAGATTTACTTATTGCTTTGCCAACTAATAGTAGAAAGTTGATGGTTCTTATGCTAGCTGCTATGCTAGGTAGTAGAAAAACATTTCTTGTTATCATGTCCTTGATATCACTTTTTGAAGATTGGAAACATCAGCTCAAATTATCTGGTACAAAATATAGTATTTTCCAACATGGAATGTATATGTTTTCTGATTCTCTAATTATTCTTGCAACTATTGATCTGGCAATTAAGTTAGATTTGATAGAGTGTATTGGAAATGCCTATGTTTGTAAAAGTTTTGGAGAAGTTGTGATTGATGAAGTCTACAATGTTCTGGTATCTCACAAGGTCTGAGATTATATGCAATCTATATAGTAGCTTTGAATACTACTCTTTCCAGTGATTGCAATATTTAGAACACTTCTAACTCATATGAAAGCCTCTCTTATTTTGGAACTATGTTTATAATCTAATATAGTTATTGTCTGGAAGTTATCCAATAACCTTAAGTTTCAATATCATATTGAATCTGTATTAAAATCACCAACTAATTTTCAAAAATATATACAAGAGATTATTTACTCACAAAAACTCAGTTCTAGTAAAAGAGAATTAGTTTTCATTACTAGTATTAGTAATGGGTTACTGTTGGCAAAAGAGCTTCAATATGAGTTCTATTATGTGGACAATAGAGTATATACATCTTCAAGTGGTGGCAAAGAAAAAAGAATATTGGGAAAAGAGTTAATTATTTCAAAGCAGGATATATTCAATCTGCAAAGTGATATTGTAAAAAGATGGAGAGAAGGTGTTAATGAAAAAAACAAAATAATTATTCTGAAGTCTGGGTTATGATCTTGGCTACAATATTATTTAATATGAGTATAGCAATTCAAGAAATAGAACGAGTGAAAAAGAATAGTAAGTTAGCTAAGTATTATATAATTCCAGCTATGAAAATTTTATTTCACCATTCTGTTAATGATTTCTAGGATTTAAAGAACTATAAAGCAATGTATAATATGGTTTGAACATCAAAGGAATTTCTTTGACTTTGTTTTATATGTTATGTTAATAAAGACAAAGGTATTACATGTTTATAAGACTTACAAAATTAGATATACAGTTGATGTTAAGATAGAGTCTGGCCAGCTCTTCAAACTATAAAAATACCAAATCAGCTATATATTGGATCTATAAATCAAAATTTACTTGCTCAATTTACACAACAACATTTTCAATCTATATTAGCTATATACTCTATTGTTCAAAAACATATTTAGCTAAAAATTAAATGTCTTCAACCTATACAAATTTATTTATTAAACTATGTATCCATATTCATATTATTTTCAGTAATTGCCAATACATTATTTATAGAAATCTTTGATAATTTGTTTTTAGAAGAATATAAGAAAGGATTATGTGGTAAGTTTGAGAAGAGCATTGAATGCAATTGATAGCAAGTGTATTATATGTATGATGAAGAAATACTTTATTATAAGTAGACATAATCATATAGCTAATCAGTATACTCACTTTGATTTTGGCTGATTTCTATAATGAAAGAAGAATATACACTATACTACTTATATTCATAGCCTAATATTTGCTTGCTATTATGTTTTACAAATCAACAATAACTTATATAAATGAATTTTACAGAGAGCATTAGCATTTTATTAGTGTTCTTATCCTGATAGAATATTACCTTTTATCTTGATTATATTTTATTATTTCAATACCTATTACTATACAAAAGCTTTCTTTGAAGTATACTAGTTTACAGAAATTTAGTATGTAAAGTGACTATGTAATATATTAGTTGCAAAAAGCAAGACAAACACAATGTGAATTAAATAATATTATTATCTTGAATAATAGTACTATTTTTGACATGTTTTGGGATGTATATTGATAGCATCTGATAAGTCTTTATAGGATAAAACAATGGTTGGTAATAATTCTTTGACTATTGCATTAACTTCATTATAACAAATCTTACTTTGTTGTTTTATCTACTCTAATTCTAATTCTATTTAATGAAAAGTAAATAAGTATATACATCATATTATATAATATCTGTAACTTTTATTATCTAAATTCAAATTATATTCAATAATTAGTTATTAATTATCAACTTTAATAAATACAATATAAAGATTTCTTATAATGAAAATGAATAGCTAATTTTCAAGTATAGTTAGTACAAGTGTAAAAAATTATATATAACTTTAAAGGCTATTAAATAATATTAAAAAATGGCAAAGAATACTTGAAAAGATCTTAATAATAATAACACTAGCAAACCAAGTAGTATTTCTAAGATTAGTTGAATTTAGTTATATTTAGAATTTTTTTTACAAATAATGAACATATTAAATAAGAAAATTATATTAGGCTAAAAATTATTTAATAATACAAAAAATCATTTTTCATAAAAGAAACTAAGATTTTAAAACTTGTTAGAAATCATAAACATAAATATATAATTGAAATAAAAAAGATATGTTAATTTGTAGTATAAATAGGAAAAATAACTAATTAAATACACTTAGAATATATACTAAAATATTTAAAAAAAGTATAAACATTATATTATTTTAAATGTTATATTTTGTTATACTTAAAAACAACTATTATATACTTACTTATAAAGTAAACAGTTATTTTTACTTAAAAATTTCAAAGTTAATTTACTAGTTTATAAACTAAAACAATTTATGTAACTTATCTAATCTTTATAACTGATATAAATATATCTAACTAAGCTATAATCTATAATAATAAAAAATTACATTAGACTTAAACTTTAACTAAACAAATTAAAACACTTACTATACCAATAATTGTTATTTACATCAGTTATAAACAAGAAACAAGATTAATATCTAGATTATTTTCAAAAAAATATTTTTTTAGAGTAAACTTTTTATTTATTATAATTAAAAGTTAGAGTAGAGTAGTTTATAATTCAAATATTACTTATGCTAATATTACTTTTCTAGCTTTTTTACTAAACTTCATATTATTAATAATAAAGTTTTTCAAATTTATAATATGATAAAATCTAAAAACTATAAAAAACTTAGCTAATAAAAATAAATAATTAAGTTTTGTAAAATTCTTAGAAAAATAAAACCTAAGATTTCTTTCTACTATTATTCAATTTTTATATACTTTTTTAAGTTAATAACTAATAAATTATAGAAAAAAAACTATTATAAGAAATATAAATTAATCTTGTTTTAATTATTTTTTATTCAAATTAATAAAACTTTCTAATTTATATTTGTTTTAATAAAATAAATATTCTGAAAAACAAAGTTAATATTAATATAAACTATATACTAATAAAAATATACTTAATTACTAATTTATACAAGTTTATAACTGTTTTAAATAAGTTATATTTATAAGATAATTCTAACTACTTATAGTTTATTTAAATTTTTTTATTATATCAAATAATATGGTTAATTAAAATCTCTTTTTAATTATTATAACTTAGCTTTTTAAAAAATTTTATAAAATAATATTTTAAAAATATATTTAGTGATTTTTATATTATATATTCTAATTTTTTATAATATTTAAATTAAATAATAACGATAATAACTTTAATTTTCATTGTAATTTATATATTTAATATTATATTTAGACTAGTTCATAATATTTAGATTTTTATTAATTTAAATGATTTTATATAAAAGTTTTAAAAAATATCAAGTTAAATTAATTTTACTTAGATAAATATTTACTTTTAGATTTTTAATAATATTTCTATATTTAATTTATTTAGTAAACTCAATAATAATTAGTAATTTTATTTTGGGATAATATTTTAATATTAAATTGTAAATAAATACTAATAGTTTTTTATTTTTTTATTTATTATTTTTTATATTATTAGTTTTATTATAACTATAAAAATTATTAAAATCTATACTAATTTATATTAAAATATTAATTAAATTATAATATAATGGTTATCTTTTCTTGTTATTATAACAATTTAGAATATTTTAATATTTAACATACTAATCTTTAAATCTTTTCAAAATAAATAATATAATATATTTATATAATTTTTATTTTTAATATTATTATTATATATAATAACACTTAATAGAAAAATTATAAATATACATTTTTCTACACTTTTTAATAATATTTAATTCAATAAAAAATATTAATATAAATAAGCTAAAAGAATTTTAAACAAAATTATATTAAGAATAATATTAGTTTATTTAAACATATTATTTATGTTATATATTAAAAAATAAAAATACAAAGTAATAATTTCTTTTAATTTAATTAAACTAAATAAAATAAAACTTTTAACTCTTATATATGTTATAATATACTTAGATATTAATATTTTTCTTTTTTTTATTTGTTTTTTCTAATTTCATATATTTTTTCTTTTCTTTTTTATTTAAATAATAAAACAACATATAATTGTAATTACATAAAATATTACATAATATAAGATTATAAGTCTAAACTTCTTATAAAGAATATAAAATTAACATATAAATAACACATATATTCAAACTCTAAACTAGCCAATTTTAATTTTTAAAACAACAATTTCAACACTGTATTTATATTTAGTACAATCAAAAAGTTTGTAGATGATGTTAAAAATATCATTGTTTCTTTAAATTAAATGGCCTCTTTTATTGATAGGAGAGATATCAAGAATAATAAAGAAATTAATCTCTTTTATTTGAAAGATTTTGATCAAGTAGTATAAAATCTTATATCAGTAATCTACAAAAGTAGTTGAAACAAGCTCAAGACAGACAATGGAAATCAGACATTTAGATAGAATATTATATCACAATTCAACAAGAAAAATATTTTCAGTATTAAGCAAATCTAGTTGAATTTTCTAATCTACCCACTCCAGCTATAATAAAACCTTCTCCAGTCAGTTTCCTTTAGATCTTTCAAAGAGAAAATAAACAAGTTCAAACTTCATAACAAAAATAAAGAAAAAACTATTTTCTAATATTCCTATATAGAAGTCTCTTTAAATAACATCAAAGAAATTCTAAAGATAAAGAAATCTTTTTCTCAATTATTGAATAAGAAAGTGAAAGAAGTCCACAAAACCATTAACAACTCAAAATAAGTCTAGACTTCATATTAACATAACTATCAAGAGCATTTGTGCAAGCAAATCATTATCTCTATAGACAATAATAATATATTAACTTTTATGAAATCTTCAGATGAGTATATGGTTAATATCAACTATACTCTTAAAGATGTTAAATCCGACAATTTTGTTGATTTCATTTACTCAGACTATTAAGGTCTGATGGTCAATTCTAACAAGATCACTTTACTATCAGATCTCTTAGTGGTTGAAATATACATTAAAAATCTGAATTCTATGAATACTGAAGATATACAAAGTATGCAACTGCCACTTTCTAAATCTTATCTCAAAATTCTTGGTATTCCTTATCTCATTAAAGACATGAACATTCCAATCAATGCTAGTATTATAGAAACAATTATCAAAACCACTCATGTTTTTAACAACATTTAAATTGTATCTAAATTAAAGATTGTTGAGATTTCCTCTAAATCTGATATAGCTATTATCTGAATAAATATTTAGAATATACAAAGCAGTTCTTTAGCTAAAATGCTTATTAATAGGTTCTTTAATGTGGAAAGTTACATTGCAACAATATATAGACCAAACATAAACCTAAGCATGTCCTAATGTTAGAAATAGGAGCATACAACTTTTATATGTAGAATTCAAGGGTCAAAATATGTTAAATATAATAAACCCTATAAAATAGAATATTACTGTCACTTTGCCTAATGTTGCAAAATAAACTTCAAGACAAACCCTTCAAAATTGAACACTAAGTAAGGTAAACTATACTCTTATTCATTCAAATATCTAAACTGTAAAGAAGACTACCAAGCAGATTTAAATATGTGCTCCTTTTGTAAATATTAATTCAATAAATAGTGGCACACAAAGAAGTACCAAGAATTCTAAGAAAGTAAAAAGAACTCAATCTGTTTAGCTATAAGTAGTGTTTAAGCATGATTAAAAACCTTAAAATATACTCACAAATTTTTTAAAAGAATAGATTGCTCATTAAAACTTTACTAGAAACTCAAAAAAATTTCAATATACTATTTATTCAAAAGCCTCCTTAGTCTGTTATGCAAACTATTTCAAGTTCTTTTAATAAAGAACTGAATAAATTCATAGGTATCAATACCTTCTAATCATCTAAACTAAATAATATTTGCCAGACCAAATACTGATAATCACAATTATCTGATAGTTATAATATATATCAACATTTATTTAACAATTATACATTCCTCTTTAAGAAAAGATATTTGTTATTTCTCTTTTTTTAACAATAGTTCAATTTTCTTCATAATTAACATTTATTCAGATGATAACTATTCAGCTTTAAAGTATCTCAAGAATACTAAAGCAAATATTCATAATGTCTTAATTATAGCAGACAATCTTAATATCAGTAATAGTGATTGTAATCTATCTTATTCTTTTTATTCTTCTTATAGCAATATTTTAGTAAAGATTGCTTCTACTTAATACTCTGATAATAAGAACAATTCCAATTCAGTCATTAATCTATTATTCTTATGGTCAAACTCTGTAAAACTTAACAAGTATAAACCTCTATTTTCCATCAGATCACACTTCTCTAACCATAAACATTATAATTGAGAAAGAGTTCATTCTAAAGAAAAAGCATACTATCATTAAGAATAGTAAAAAAGAATTAGAATTTGTAAAGAATTTCATAAAAAAATTCAGAAGTATTGACATAATAAACATTACTAACAAACTCTCTCTTGAAAGTATAGTCCAAGAATATGCTAATATAGTAGAGTTAATATGGATATTACATTTTCAATGAGTTAATATTACAAGACATTCCAAAGATTGGTAGAATAATAAGTGCTAGGAAAAGCTTATAGCCTATAAAGTATCTAAGAAAGTCAAAGAATAGAAAAACTTCAAGAAGATGATGAAGAATACAAAACAATTATTTTTTAACAACAAAATTCAAGAAATCATGTTGAAAAATCTTAGACTATAGAACCTGATAAATTAGATCAAGAAATAAAAACTACTGGCCATTAAAACAATTCAATTTAATGAACAACTATGTATCAAAATTAAAGATCTTTGAAATATGCTTTATCAAATATTCAATTTAGCTTAAATTCAATAATTGAATGTGCTTTTATTAGAGTAACTCCTATCTCAACAAGACTCATTATGGAATTCTTTTTCTAGAAAAGAGTTTATAATAGTTATCAACAAATGTAATAATTCATTTGTTTCTAGACCAGATAGAATTTCATAGAAGCATCTCAAGCTAGTTATCGGAGATGATAAATATTTGGATAACATCATCAAAATTGCTAATGTCTGTATCAATTTTGAACATTAGCCATTACATTTCAAGGTGCCTTCATCTATCATTATTCCAAAGCCCAACAAAGTCACTTATGACTCTCTCAAGTCTTTCTGCCCCATTGTTCTATTAAACATACTAGAAAAACTAATAGAAAAAGTCATTAGCAAATGTATTCAATACCATTTGATTACAAATAACTTTATTTACCCAAATCAACTTGGGAGTCTTAAACAATGCTCTACTACAGATATAGGTTAAAAATCTTCAAACAAGCATACTGTTATTACTCAGTTCTTTTTATCTTAGAATCATTGTTTAATCCTATTGATTTTAAGAAAAGTAAGATATAATACAAAAATTTCTCTATTCTTTTCTAATTATTCAGTAGACATAAAAACTTATTATTTATGGAATGGTTTTAATTTATCCTTTTACTTTGCAGATATAGGTGTTAGTCAAGAATTGGTATTATTTCTGGTAGAGATTGTGAACTCCTTCAATCTTACCTTATTCTTAGCCATCTAACATGTTTCTACTTGATATTCTGTAAGTGTTTAGTAAAACTAAATATTTATGTACTCAACTTTAAGCAGTGGGAGAAGTTAATTGAAGACTTGAATATGCTAAAGAATACAAATATCATTAAAAAGTTGGAGCCTACAGTATAGAAAGAATTAAGTATTAGTAATAAGGATTTTGTATAAAATAACCAGCAAAATATATTCTAGTTACTGAATAATAGGTTCACTATATTATCTATGAAAGAATATATAGAAAATATTAATTTGGAAGACATGTCTGAGATCTCAACTCCTTTGATTCCTTCACCTTCTGTTTGTTATCTTAGATGGGAAAAGAAACTTCCTACATACTATACTATCAGTATTTTTGATACTTGCAGAACTTTTCTGTATCTTTCTGTTGCTTTTAATCAATAAGGCCTTTGCCAACAAGTATTATCTCAAAATTCACAAACTGTCTATATTTATACTAGTCTATAATATAGATAAGACTTTAAATAAGGCTAGCTAGAGATTTAAGATAGTTTACATTGTTCTCTGGTACAAAACATATGCAGAACATACTCTCCTTATAATTTCAATCCTTGGAAAGTAGGATCTGGTTCTTGAGCTTACTTAGCTGAAATCCCACAACTCCAAAATTAACTAGCAAAAGGAAAAAATGCTTATAACATACTTCTCCTCCTATTTCTCTAGCTGCCAAGAAGTATACAAGATTAACTATTTGAAAGTGTAAGCTCTTAATGTGTATTGGTCTAGTCTCTTTTCTGAAGTAGTAGAAGACTTGGTCAATGAATGTGTGCTGATCACTCTAAACTCTCTTATTGAAAAAGATAACTACTTATATATAACATGATTGCTTTTAGATCCCAAAATACTAGATTTCTGTACTGCTACTATGATCTTTCAGTATCTCTTCTTAGCTTTTTGGCAAGCTTACATATTATTAAGGAATACCCCATAACTCCTATTGTATATTTAAAACTTTGAGTTAGTATTTGTCAAAGAAGACTTTAATACTCTTCCTGACTACTACTGATAGAATTACACTATTTACCTGGTGCCTGATATAAAGCTCAAAATCTCAAAAATTTACCTTCTATTACTGGCAGAGTAGTTGGAGCTTAATTTATTCCTTACTAAAAATTTTCATATTGGTTATATTTATCTCTCCAAGTTCTTGATGGCTGTACTAGTTTTTTTCATTAAGAAGAAAGTTTTCTGTAGTTAGTTCAAGATTATAAAACTCTCAATGCTGTCATAGTAAAAAATTGGTACCCTCTTCTACTAATCTCTGAGCTAGTATTTAAAATCCAAGATACTTGATACTTTACAAAATTATATATGTATTAGAAATTTAATAATGTCTGTATTAAGCTTAGAAATAGATAGAAGATTTTTTTCTATACTAACTGCAGTCTTTTTGACCTTCTAGTAATATTCTTTGACATGACTAACAGTCTTACTACATTCTAAACTATAATAAATAAATGTTTTTAGAATTTCATAGCTTATGGAATCATGATAGTCTATTTAGATGACATTCTTATCTTATTAAAACTTAGGTCTAAAGAACTAGAACAAAAGACTACTCTTGTATTAAGTAAATAAGAGAACTCAATAGAGTTCCCAGTACAAACTATTTAATCTTATATACTGCAGACCATGTTCTATACATATGCTATAACTAGTCTATCCTAGAGGCCATGTATTTTGAGATCAATATACTGTTATTATAATGTATGATGTTATTTGTTCCAGAATATTTCATGACTTTCTCTGTGTCATATGATGTCATATTCCACTTGTTATCTAAGTTTTATAAAGAAAAAAGAAGGAAAAAGAAAAAAAAAGAAATAATAAAAGGAAAAGGAAAACTAAATCAATTAATTCTCTCATTAATAACTCTAACATATCCTTACTTGGCCTTTAGAAGATTATTGAAAGGCTATACACAAGGTTCTTGAAGTCTTAGTCAGACACAAGTTGTTTTTGCATTCTAAGAAGTGTGAGTTTGACAAGTTGCAGATTGAGTACCTTGAACTAGTAATCTTGGAAGATCAAATGGCAATGAATTCTATTAAGGTAGTTTGAGTCTATGACTAGCCTATCCCATGTAATTATATAGATATGCAAATATAAAAGGGATTTATAAACTTTTATTATAGGTTTTTCTATGGCTTTTCAGACATAGTTTGCCCTTTTTTTGATATCACTAGCAATAACACTACTTAGACTTGGGGATAAGAACAAGAATGTGTTTTTGTTATATTAAAGATAGCTATCACCACTATCCTAGTTCTGGTTTTCCCAGATACTTCTACATCATGTAAGGTCAAAGCAGATATCTTGAACCTTGCAACTGAGGCAGTTTTGTCTTAGTAATCCATGGAGAACAATAAGTAGCACCTGGTCATATTCTTCAGAAAATCTCTATCTACAATAGAGTATAACTATGAGATTTATAACAAGAAAATACTGGCAGTTATTTGAGCTCTGGAGGAATAGAGATACTTCCTAGAAAGTATAGAAACTCTGGTAGAGATTTGGATAGACTACAAAAGCTTAGAGTATTTGATGACCACAAAGAAGCTAAATTACAGACAAGTGCAGTAGTTGTTGTATCTTGGCAGGTTTGAATTTAAGTTGTATCACCATCCTAACTAGTTAATAGATAAGTGATACATTGTCTCAGAGGCTAAATTATAATACTAGATCCCACAACAATAAGGATATAGTTCTGATCAAGTTAGAGTTTCTTACTGTTTGAGTTTTGAAAGGAGTAGTAGTTGAAAGTGAAGAGAAGACATTACTAAGAGATATATTCTAGGGAAATTGGTTGGAAAAGCAAGAAGAGGG
>Ga0157364_1003891_pt1 | contig 14684 bp, 7 predicted proteins | sample AttsexASBM2_FD_111476 | JGI IMG/M metagenome (GOLD analysis project Ga0157364, IMG submission 111476) | Fungus gardens microbial communities from leaf cutter ant in Ribeirão Preto, State of São Paulo, Brazil - Atta sexdens ASBM2 | ecosystem: Host-associated > Fungi > Mycelium > Unclassified ... | reverse complement strand
CGTAAATGCAGAAATTTCGAAATCGTGTAGCGAATGACCATCATGAAAAGCAGCTGAATTTTCGCGCAACGTTAATTAACGGACGTTTTTGCATTAATAATGACACATTACCGTGCATCACATTTATCATCCATTGGAAAACGGAGGGAGCATATAAAAAATGTAATTCGCATTTTTTAAATTATTACATTAATGTGATTATACTATCAGCCAACGAAAATTAAAATCTCGCGTACAATGATGAAGATTCTTGTCCTATACCATACAACATATCTCACAAACTACTCCTGTAACAACAAAAATCATTAAATCATTATTAGTTACAGGTCTATTACGTTAAAAAAGAAAAGATCTATTTTATAAGTATAATTATATAATTTGTGAGTTCGCATAAAAAGCTCGGTGACAAATTCGCGTGTAAATCTCTCAGTGTAATATTAAATTTTTGATGGAATGTCGATATCAATACATTATATTGGTATATTCATCCGTACAAAATTAATTTGATTAAATATAGTCAGTTAGCTGCATTAAAAGATATTAAATATCTTCTTCACTAATGTATCTGTATTTATAAATTTATTCCTGAACAAAATGTATTTTCAAATTATAGAGGAACCTCAATAATTGATATCATTACAGTCCAGACGACGCCGTTATAATTTCCCAAATTACAACGAAATTTCAACAAACTTTTAAACGAAATTTAATGTACATAATTAATATTCTACACAAAAAATGACAAATGATAATGCTTTCGTAGTGAAAAACGGAAAACAATATCCGATGCTCGTTGGAACTTAAATAAGATGACATTTCTCCGATATTTATTCCATCGCATAACAGCGATATTCATTCATTTCATCACATGAATAACAATGACATATATTCCATAATGTAGATAACGAACACACATTTTCAAGATTTTCCTGATCCGTTTGCCAATACACGTCCTCCTTGCTCGTCTTTCTTCTCTGTCACTAAGATTGAACCGTAATAAACCAGGACGTGATAAATTTTATTGAGGAAACTGCAATGCGAAACGTATCGCGAGATACGAGATGCATACATGAAGTAAACAGCCGCGAACGAATTATCAGAAACACGAGCATAAAATCTTGCTTGCTGCAGCGCGGACACTTTTATTGCGTTGTTCATCGGAAGTTATTATAACAATAATCAGGAGAACTTCCGCATTGTTCTCACGTCTTACTTCATACCTGCCATATTTCCATACATAAAATCTTTTAATTTAAATTTTTACCTCACCCGAAGCACGTTCGCTCGCACTCGCGAGAATTTCGAATTAATCTACGCCACTATTCATTTTTATTCGCAGTCCGACGGTAGTCATAAAGATTTGATCTCTCTTTAGCACTAATTTTCTTATTAAATTGTTGCCTTTATATTCAGCTTTATTATGTCCCGAATTTAATTACATTTTTCTTATTTTCCTCAAATATGACTTTTTCATGGTAAGTGACGTAAATGCTAGTAGTCTTATTATCTTCTACAGAGTTACTATAACTGTCTCATTTTTTCACGATCCTTTTAATGATGCACTGACATTTACAGACAGAATATGTCACTGATTTTTTGTCCAAGCCGTAGATCATATTCTTATATTTATAAAATAAGTCTTTTGTTTTTTAACATAATCCTATAATTAGTAAAAAGCCTTAAAATTTTCTTATCGATATTATTTCCTCCTTTTACTTCAATTCTTTTAATTTCTATTTTTCTATAAAAATGTCAATCCGCGCGAATAGAATTCAATAATATCTCATCGTGTATAAAAATGTTATACTTTCATTTAAAAAAAAAACTTATGAGAAAGAACAGTTTGCATTTTGAACAAATTTATAAGAAAAAAATTTAATGTCTACAAATAAAAGCAAATCAAAGTAATATTCCGACAAATAAATATGACAACTCGAAAAACGGCATCATATTTCTTCTACTACATCAAACGAATGAATAATTACTCGAGCGACAGCGGCAAAATATATTGTATCGTATTTTCCTCGTCGACACAACGTGATTGAATGACGCTCGTACTTTTCTCGCGGAGCGTTTAACTCACTAATTTAGAACCGGACGACGCGATCCCGGGGGACAGACGGCCACACTATGATAAAATAATAATAAAAAAAAAAAACCGCGCATCGAGGAAATAAGAAGCGGGGTACGGCGCATTAGTCGAGAAACACTGGTGGCGGTCTATCATCTGGCGTATAACATGGCACAGTTAAATAAACCCCGGGAAATGCATTTCTCTGCGTACGCGCGCTCATCCCGCCGCAGATACCACCGGATGTGGCTGTCATCCCTGCGTGCTCGTGCATCATCTTTCAGAAGACGCAGGATCACATCTTCCTCTCCATTTCTTCGTCGCTTCCCATTCCTATCTTCCCCTTCTCCCATCTTGCTCATTTCCTTTTAATAGTGATGCTTCTTTTGGTGATTCTTCGAGTCCACGAACATTATTAATCCCTAAGTATTTTCGTCTCATTCAAAATAATCCGACTAACTTCTTTGTTAATTCGTTTGAATTTTAATTATTGCAAAAAATCACACCACTCTTGCATGTTTTTATTTTGCAAATTACTTTTTATAGCTTTTCTGAAAATATTTGATAGAACCATACATATATAGTATTATTATCATTGACATAATAGTAATAACCATAATTATGATAATATGTAATTACAGTCACAAATATAAAAAATTGTTATCTTAGTGCATATTCATCAAAGATGATCTCACACGAACGATGTAAACACATCACCTTGTGCAGTTTTGCACATTAAACAACGTTACAAATGACAAATTATATATACAGATAGAGATCTTTAAAGTCTTGCGTTTAATCACTTTAATACATAATAAAAGGATTGTGTGAAGAGAAATCGAATTTATTCCCAGCATCGTATTGAACAAAGATGAGGACGATGACATCGATGATGACTACGAGAACGACAACAACAACCAGTAGCTTGGACGATATTTTCAAGGCGGGAAATTTATGCCGCTCGCGCCATTCGTTACGACGACGGCTCTATCTGCGCGTGACGTTTATTAATAACCTTTCTATCTTTAAAGGGAATAACGACGCGCCGGCGTGTCACCTCGCTAACGAGACTAAAAGCTCGTAATTGATTCTCTTCCGGCGCTAACCCCACTAGACGCGACCGTGTTCACTCGAATGAAAAAGAAGGCTGGCTATTAGCACCCGTTCATCGGCGACTATTAAATCAGAGCGACATGGCATCTGGCATGCATCGCTCGCCAAGGTTACCTTTAGCTACATCTGTTTTACAGAGACTTTTTCTTCAATCAAAAAAGTACTTTGATGTGATTCAAGAAGAAGCAAGAACTGTGTTCTCTAATTTGTCTCAGCTACATTTGACTGCGTGTGTAATTTTAATCATTGAAACGCTTCGTTTACAATAATAGTAAATTGCTATTCTTTATACATCAGTTAATTAATGAACTTGCTAATTAATAAACTTGTTAATTATAATAAATTTGCCTTGCATGTAACAGATGTTTTTCAAAAAGTTAGATTTATCCGTAATACGTTTAAAATATAAAAGATAAAAGGATAAACTTTCCAATCAAATTTTAAATCAAAATTATATACTACAATTAAAATTATTGTTGCTACTTAATTGTATCGATTTTACAACGTAATTACATAATATATATTATAATTACAAATTTAATTAAAATACATTTTATGGAAGGCATTAATCAAGTAATATTATCTTAAAATTAAATCAATTATAAAGCTAATAATAAATTTCAGCTGTTAGAATTCTTGAATGTTCACATTACTACAGATTTCTAATTTCAATATCCAATAAAAGATTCCAATCAATATTGATATTCAACTAAATTTATAATTTAAAATCTTCTCTGCTTTAAATTTCTGATCAATAGATCAAATTTTTCAAAAGACGTTATTAAAATTGATAATTTTGAATTACTGCACTATTACTGGGAAAACAATTTTCTTGACATCGTGGCGTGGCACGTAATGTCAAGAGAATTGTTACTACTGGTACACTCACCAGAGATTCTTCGTGATACACTCGGCTTGAACGCAATTTCTCATTAAAGATAATGCCCGTCGTTCTTCAGGCGAACAACTACGACCGCGAGTAAGAACAGAACATAATGCCAGCATTCCTCTTAATTAGGATCGTACCTCACCTTACTGCTAAATGTGCTCTACACGGCTCTGCTTGTTAAACAATAACAAAGATATGAGTAGATACCTCGTTCTAATATTCTAAATAAATGAAATTATGTTGAAAACAAGAAAAGTAGATTTAAAAACGAAACAACTACGATTATTTATTCAGATTCAGGAAAATGCCGACTAAATTAATGTTAAGTATCGGCAGATTATAATTGTAAATTGATTCATGAACGGATTATCTAATATTAATTAGTATCAGATTATAATTGTAATTATATTTAAATTTAATTATCTCAAGGTACATTAATTCGAATAATTTGAAGTTATTTTCGTAGTACGCCCTCGTATTCATCCACTTTGTAGATTACACAAAAACTTCGGTCCAGAACGTTTAAAAGCATGTTTTCAAAAAAAACCTAAATTCAATTTAATTTTAAAAGCTTAATAAATATTTCATATTTTAATTTTAATTCAAAATTGAAGTACCCGAATGGCAATTAGCCATGCTCATGAATTTCTGTCCACGATCAAGATTTATAAACCGATCGACAGAAACGTACGATATTGAGAGAGAAAATCGAGTAGTGGTGTATTTTCGATCGAACCAGCACTCGAAGAAAGTAGCTAGAACTCACTCGAAACAATCGAGAGCCGGTCAGAGTGCCGTCGGGAAGCTATACTACGAACAACGTCCTTCCGACCTCGTATTCATCCACTTTACAGGTCACATAAGAGTGTCGGTCTAGATTGGATGGCCATCGTCGCCATTTGCAAGGTCAATTGCATCGGTCATTTGGGAAGCCACGAAGATTTTCTTCATCAGCATTTACCAATACTGGAATCGATACTGGAACTATTGTAACTCTTACGAGTTGTCGAAGTAGAAAAAGCAACAATCGCGCAAATAGCTTTAGAAAATAATATCTATAAATCTACTGTGATTGTATGAGATTCTTAGATTATTAAATATAGTAAATCTTAAAATTTTTGGTTCCTTAAACTGATATGCTTCCAAATTATAAATCTCATTTTTCAGAGATACTTCGATCATATTCATGCAGAGAGAGTTTGCATATCATTATCATTCTTTAAATGAAGCTTTGCAACAATTTTCCAAACAACGAATTGATCATACATCAACGAATAGCATAATAACAGAATTTCTATTACACTAATTAGATCTATTATAATTTACGTGCACATAATATCACAATGGCATGCTCTGACGCGTTGTTCACGTTGCAAACTAAATTACAACCGATTATTTACGTTGAGTAATTATGAACATCCTGTTGGGATCGATCATAATCAATGCTATAAAATTTATGGAAATCCTTTAATGCAAGAATACTTTTAATGTGTTTTTAATTGAATGATCGAACACTATCTCAAGATTTTTCTACAGAAGGAAGTTTATTTCGCGCAAAATTTATTGACGTTATCTGTTATATCACGATTATTTTATTTTATTTTAATATCTGTAATATACCTATAATATTGCCGTTTTCTCTTATATCTTATTTTAATATCAATAATGTGTAATATTTCCATTTTCCTTTTCAATTAATATCTATTATAATATTTATAATCAGGAAAAGTTACTTTATAAGTTACTAATAAATTTTTAGATTACCTTGTATGTTTGTACAGAAATTTAATACAAAAAGTAATACAAAATTGAAGCAAATAATAAAATATAATATAAAAAATAAAATAGCCAAACTGGACTCAATTTCTTAAATAAAATTACTTATAAATTAACTTTCCTAATTCTGATTACAAATTTAATACATTATATTAACACATGTATAAACAAGATATCGAATTTTCTCAAATATTTCAAGAATATTACATAACAAATTTTTATTTCGGATATATCTATGATTCTCAGATTATCTCAGATAACGAATATATTTCAAATATTTGAAATATATATTATATAATCTTGGAGCAAGTTGTCTTAAGTTAGAGAAGTTTAACGACCATAACGTTCAAGTCTCCACATCCGAGATCATTAGAACGACTTCGGACAGACGTGTTTCTACGTGACTTGTTCGACGACGTTTTTCTTTCGTGGCTCGAAGGTATCGAACGTTGAGATCGTTTCTCTCAGTTTTATTTGCTTTGCGAACCGTACAGTCAACTCGACGCTTTCTTCTCCCTTCTTACGTTTGTCTTTAGTGTATATTCCTGTCCTGGGCTTATTTCTTACACTAAGACAAATGATACGTGTATAGAAACTTACTTATAAGCTATACTCGTATGGATTCAAAAGATTTAAAAGAACCAAAGATCAAAAGATTCAAAAACTCTAAGAATATATACTTGAATATATATTATATTTATAACAAAATCTTCCAAAAACTTCTAAATAGTCTCAACAGATATCTCAAAATTATTTTATAAAATTTCTCGACGACTAATAATAGCATAACATTTTCTGTTTTTAATTTATTGCTATTTATCACTTATTATAAAAATACAGAAAATTTATTCTTTTTATATCTCTTTACAAGTATTAATTTTTTAAATATTTATATCATTATCAAAATAATTCTTTTAAAAGTGTTTTACGATTACAATTAATAATTTAGCAAAATATTTTCTTCTTAATATTAATAAAGCAACAATTAATATTTAATATTTATAGTATAATATTATATAGTAACAATTAATATTTATAAATTCCAAAAACGTCAAACCGTTCAAAGATAAAACGTTTAAAAAATATTAACTTAAATTACATTACACTTAAGAGAAAGTGTTTTGAGCACGACTGTAACATGATTGTCAAACGTGATTGCCTTCTACGAATCTTTCGCGGTAAAGACACCTGCATGGATTACTCGAACAAGGTGGTAACGTCGCTCATTAGCGGATACCAGGCCGGATGTTGGCCTGCCTGCCTACAACTCATCGTCGACGTTATGTTCCTATGTTTTTTAATGATACATGTATTATAATAATAATTACTGAATAAATCTTAATAATACATTCAATAGGACAAACTTATTTATTAAAACAAATTAATTATTTCGAGAAATAATGGTTACTAAAACTTTAACATTCGATCAAGCCTTATCACATAATATTAAAGAATTTAGATTAAGTTTAAAATGACATATAATTTTATTGTAAATTTTTATTTTAAATTATTATTTGAGTTTTCCGAAAACTTTTTTATCATTGATCATAAACTAAGATCGGACTATCTTTTTTCGCAAATTTCCGGAGTTATCTTAGTGACAGGAAAAATAAAATGTAACACGCAAGCGACCGGTTCCGATCGGCCGGATTCAGAAAGAACAGAACATCTCAACTTCGCGTTTAGCAAATATCGAGAACACTGACGAGAAGACCGCACAAGAAATCAAAACCGGCACCGTAAAACGCGACGTCGCATGACGTCTTTCGAAAAAATACGCGGCGTCTCGTCGAAGAGACGTCGAAGAATCGTCGCCGCGAGAAATGTAACTCGACGACAGCATTTCCTCGCCGACAAAGTTTTTACGAAGAATTGCGGGCATGGATTCTCGCCGACAGAAGTCCAGTTGTAAAATACGTATTTCTCGTGACTGACCCGATTCGTCGTCGTGTCCCAATCAAAACTTTTATCCCGTTACTTTGTATCATAGTAACTTCCATCCGCTTTACATCCATCACCCGCGAATTCGTGCCACGTTTATTTCGTTACTCGTTACGTAGATTCAGCGTTGCACGACTAACCAAAAAAATTGAATTTTCCGAATCGTAGAATGCGAGAAACTTGAGAATTAATAAGTTTTAGATGGTTACAGATTGGGTCAGAATCAATTAAATGTTTATGAAATAGTCTTTGAAAAACGATTTAAGAAGATTTATGTAGATTCCGTGATATTCACAAAGATCCTATTTCATTAATTAAACTAAACAACTATTTTTATAATAATTAATTCTATCAATTTCAAAATATTGCTTTCTTTCAATTGTTCTGATAGACAGATTTAAATAAAAACATTAAATTTAAGCTAAAATATGACAGTATAAAAACATTCAAATCACCATAATCTATCTATATCAACAATGGATATAGTATATCAACAAAAAATTAGAATTTTTGGAAAATTTTTTAAGGAAAAATTTGCATACGAAAAGATATTTCTAGTAAAATTACTTATATTTGTTGAGGATTAAAGGTACCTGAAGAATTTCTTATAATAATAAACATAATCTTTAGAAATTTTGTGAGAAAATGAGGCGCATAAGAAAAAGTAATTTTATTACAAGTTATAAATAATTTTAAAAACATCGATTTTTTATTTTTATCAAGATCATTTCACAAACGAATAGACATCAAACCTTTTTTTTTTAATTACGTGTCTTAAAAGTATTTATAAACTGAATATTAAGTATTTATAAACTGAGTATTAAGAAAAGTTTCAAAAAACTTTTTAAATAAAATTACCACCATTTTTTGATAAATATAATTTTTTGCATTTTCAAAGAATTTTTATTTATGATAGAAATTCAATCAATAAAGATACCATTTATAAAAAGAATGTCGAAAAATTGAAAATTTTTTAAATTTTATTTTTCGCCTAAAATCATGATAAACAAAAAATAATATTTTTAAAATAATTTATAACTTTAATAAAAAAATCGTTCTCTTGCAACTTGTACACACTTTTTTACAAAATCTCCAAAAATTATATTTATAAAAAGTAATTTTATGTTTCTTTAGTACAATTAACAGTAAAGTATTTTACCGAAAGTGTTTTGTTTGGTGTATATGCGCAAAGGTCTCATAATCCCTTAAAAAAATACCTTTAAATAAATCAAAATCTCTCTCTCTCTCCCTCCCTCTCCGTCTCCTTCCTCCTCCCCCCCTCTCTCTCTCTCTCTCTGTGATTTCGTCCTAATGAAATTTCCCCCAAAACACCATGTTTTTCCACCTCGATCACAACCGCATTTAGGGACGTGTCGAAAGAGGACGAAGCATGACGTCCGTCCGCGAACAGTGTGGTAACTGGCAAGCGCATTAGAATAACGCGACGCGGCCAGACTGTGCCACTAATTACATCCCGCTGCCTAGTTTGTATTAATGCGGACGTTAGCATTCAGCCATGGCCGTCCAGCTTTCCGCGTTACGTCGTCGCGTCGCGTCGTCCCGCGTTGGTGCCGCGTTACGTGCGTTACGTGCGTCACGACGGCCGCTCTGGTGGCGTTGTTACGGCCCAGAAGGGGCATGTTACAACTCTCTCACCCTTCAACCCCCGTCAGCCAAGGGATGCACACGGCAGGTGGATTTAACTGCAGGTATACACCGCATAGATAGGCATCCGGCATCGTTCCGTGCCCGAAATCACTTCGCTCGCTAAGCTCATTACTGATCTCGTGCTTTATTCACACGAATGTCGCTACAACCCGTCTCGCGATTAACTTTGTTAGGATGGAATACGATGATGAGAGTAAAAGATACTTACTGACACATGATATACATACTCATAGCGATGTAATTTATTAGTAAAACAGTGTATTGCTCTATCGAGCTTGGATTATTTGTAATCCAAGAAAAAAACACTTTAAAGTGTCATAAATCCATTATAATCAGAGTAAAGTACTAATAATTAATTAACGGAAAAATAGAGAACGAACAATGAAAGTTTGAGAGAAATCGCTAAAAGTATTAAAAAGTGCTTGGCTTTTTTAAATGAGAGTAATTTTCGTAAAAGCACGATATATTTTCCAATCCCTAGGATTGAAAATTCCTTCGATCCTACAGCCATTAGTCTCAATATCGTGAAACAAAAATGATATTCAATAAAATACCTAAGGTAAGCGATAATATCAGACAAAGCAACAAGCGCCCATTCAATGCCTCTTTCATTTCTCCCTTTTCATTCTTAGATCATTTTTAGCTGTGTTCGTGCTTTATTCGCTTTCTTCTTAAAAGGAATCATAATAAATAATATTATATAAATGCAAATAAGCAATCGTCGATTTTATGATACCTATAAGAAAGAAAGAATTTTTTCTTAGAGTTTACCCTGAAAATATAATAATTGTGAAACAACATTGTATTTCGAAGAATTTTAATGTAAATCTCTTTCATTAATAAAATTACAATAAGATATAAAATAAGTTTGATTAATTTTACTGAAGTGCATGGTGAAGATCTTTAAAATATTATATTGTACCACAACTACCAGATTTTCAGAATAAATTTAAAAAAAAAATTCTCTGCGTGTAAGTTTTGAAAATGTATATAAATGAAAGTTCCTTTTATTACTTACAATAATACGTGATATTATTTTCGTTATCTAATCCGTTCTATGTATATCTGACACAGAAAAATCAAATGATGCAAACAATATCAAATAGCAAATAGTTAAGGATATTTACAATAAATTAAAAAATATCATCGTGATCAAATATTTCATTTTACTTTTACGTATCATATAACTTAAATTTGTTAAATCGTAAATTAAAATTTCAATTAATAGAGATGAATAAGGAGTTATTGACAGTTGCATTATTAAATTGAAAATCCTTTTCTCAAATTAAATGTTATCAGTGAAGAAACATTTACTGTTCGATTCAAAACAATTTGCAGCAAGAGCAAATATCTCTATATAGCAATATCTCTATTCAGACTTCAAATTACTGGCTATTCTCTAGTACACATATTTGATAACTTGTAAATGATGTATATATGCTTCAAAGGAGGCAAACGGAGTAAATAGTACCATAGAAATGCAGATTAGCCGTAAATTGACACTACAATGGCAAATTGGAAACTATATTCGCGGTATATACAACCTTATCTTTGTTGTACAACCTATAGTCTTTATATAACCATATATCGATCTTAATGTCTGTAACTTTCCATACTCGTGTACATTACAAATTCATTGCAACTATTTTTTATATGAGCCATTATAAGCAGCACAATAAAATTGTTTATTCTTAAATAATAGTTCAACTATATTTACAAAAGTTTTTATGATTTTATGAAGAAAAAAAATTTTAGTTTTTCATATTGAATAATAATTACAATAAAATAATAGACTGCCATAGTTTTATTTATATCGAATTATATTAGTATTCTATCCATCAAGATTTTAAAGAAAAAAAATACCATTTATCTTCAGACATTCGTCGCGCATCTTAATTTTTATCGTGAACAAGAAAGGAAAAAGTTTCTTTCACGGGTGTATTAATCTCGACAGGGCTACATAGAGAGATTTCGCTAATTACAGTCTCGAGTAAATCATACTTTGGACAAATAAGTAAAAATGCAAGAACTGCGCAGAAAGAAATAGAAACAAACGACAGGAAGGAAGGACTCCCTTTCAAGGAAACGCTGTGAATTAGTTTCCATTTGCTAATTACATGCAGAGTCGCACGACGGGAAAAAGAAGCGACGGAAATAATTATGTTTAATCTCACAAAAATTAAAAACTCTGAGACGATCGAAAGAAACTTTTTCTCCTCTCTTCACGAGCCACATGTTTAAAATCGATAATTACAATGCACAGTCCATTATATTATTTCCAGCTCTGTACATCTTACTACAAAAATTATTATTACAATCATTTAAATAACACCATATTAATAAATTTATTTTTAGTATTAATAGTTTGTTGCAATGAAAAATATAAGAAATAACAAATTTTAATTTACATATATATTTACAAGGCTGAATAAAGAATTAAAAGTGCAGCATTTAATTCTTAACTGAACATAAAATATGATTATTACAATTGCAATTCTAATAAGTAATGTTCTGGCAAGTGATATTATGTTTCATTTATTAAAAAAGTTCTACAATATTCCTTTTCATAAAAGGATTTTAAATAAAATGTATATGTAAAAATATATTTTTCACGAATTTGTTTAACAAAAATAAAAAATATTATATTTAATATATATTCTTTTTGTGTGTACTGTAACTTTAATATCCTATATTTCAATATACATTTTTTGTGTACTGTAATGTTCAATATTCATGTACAAAAAATTTTGCAAAAATATGATTATATTTTTGATCTCTTAGGATTATAAAATTATTATACACGTTTTCGAACAAACCAGTCATAAATTATTGCGTATCGGACGCGACGTACGTCTTCAACTGAGTCATCAACTGAGTTAAGGATTAAAAGACTGCAGAAACAAACAGTGAGACATTCGCACTAAAAGGGTACAAAAGGAAGGAGCGTGAATCGTGGAAACCTTCGGTCCAGTTTTTCTCGTCGCTTATCTCTCCAGCAGATACGTTCGTTGCAACCGGCAACGATGAGGGGAGGAGGAGGAGGAAAAAGGGGAAAAAATCATGAAAGAAACGAGGGCAACGCGCGCAAAAGTATTATCCAACATGTACAAGTAAAACCTCTGGAACAACCGTGCGCGTATCCGCTCGCGCTTTTAACGAGCAAACTTTCGACAAATAAATTTCGCGAATCAGCGCGCGTCTTGCCCGAAGAAGGTGCCCGTTCGTTCGTTACGCGACCGAGAGATCTGCGAGCATCGGGCTGCAGTCTCTCTTAACTGCGAACGAGTTGCATCCGATGCATCTCCAGAACTCACTCTTAAAGGGGCGGAATCACGCAAGTGATCAACTGCGTGATCCGCTTTAAACGCTTCATCTCGACTAGCTATTCAAAGCGAACGAAAGCAGGAAACGGTCGCGATCTGTGTAATGTTTGACGAACCGTTTTCGCGAAAACTAATGTTGATTCTGCGGCTATCCAAATAATGTTTAAAAAGAAAGATGTCCTAACGTTTGAACATTCCTCGAATGTTATTTTTCAAAATAATTCACGCAATTTATATCGTTTCGCAAGTCATCAAAATTACAACGAATTTATTCTAGTATGGATTCAAGTCAAGACTGAGATATTTATATGAAGAAAGAACGGTTTTGCTAAAATATCTAAGGCTGTATCCAAAATTTAGTACTATAAAATCTATAGTTTACGTTACGTGCACTATTATAGATTTTCAGTACTAGCAATAAATTTTAGAACACAGTCTAAAAATTTAGTTAGGTACAGACTTGAAAATAGTTTTGCTAAATCATTAAAATAATTATAAAGGACGCTCAAATTGGTTGCTACACTGCACTGAGAGAAAAATGTTTGGTATTCATAATTATATACAATAATGTCAAAAAAAAATCGTAATTACATACTTAATTTGTCAATAATGCCAATTCTAAATATTACAATATACATATTACATATTTCGGCATCGTGATTGTGTCATCTTCAGATATATAAAATGTGCACAGTAACAATGTTAATAGATGTTAAAATTTTATCGCAGAAAACAAACAAAAACAAATTTCTGTGATAAAATTTTAATTGTCATCTGAAGATGACATAATCACGATGTCGAAATATATAATATGTATATTGTAATATTTAGAATTGACAAATTAAGTATGTAATTATACGGTCATATATTTCTTTATATATAAATTTTAGAACCTGACTCTTATATGCCCTTTATTTTTTAATATTATTATTTAATACTAAGAGTCTTTTATTTTCACTTCGATTTGTAATTATAATAACATATTGTTATAATTAGGATTATTATTGCTGTACAGCAATATTAGTAATAATATGTATGTTATTCGAGCAACAAATGTATATAGTTGACAACCTAAAATGATTATAATTAGTTATTATAATCATAAAAATTATTGAAATTACTATGAAACTATTAATTAAAGCATTGCTCATTATGCTTAAACGTCTTACATAATTATTTTGATGAGCCAACAAATTATTTTCAGATCTACATCTAATTAGATTTTTAGATATTTCAACAAAATCGTTTTTCCCGTGTAACATTTACGGATACGTCTCATATTAGATATTCGCAATGTATCGAAAATTTCTCACCTTCGATCAAACAGCGTGAAAGTCGCATGCGAAAATTTCTCAAGGACTGGATAAGGAACTTTGCGTATGAAAATTTCCCAAAGAATAAATAAGAAATCTCGATACAAAAATTGCATTCCACTATCATGTTCTGGCAAAACTCCTATTAAGTAGTCAATTTTATGGGCGACAGTCAAAGCGTTCATTCGGATCGCTTTTTGTATAATTGAAGCGTGCCGAGTGAGTAATTATTGTCCCTAATAAATATCAAAGGCAAATGACGACACAAATATAATTGCATATAAAGTAAGACTCACAGTAGAAGTGTCTGAAGCATCTGAAGCGCTGAGAATTGAAATATCTGGAGAAATTAAGCGAGCGATGTAATGGTTCATCTACAAAAAAACAGAAAAAATTTGAAAAAAGAATCGAATTATGATTAAATATGCGTTAAAAAATCAATTAGATAAAGTTTACAAAAAATTGAAGATTTTATAATTATATAAAATCACAAAAATTATATTCAAATTTTAATAACACACTTATTAAGATACATATTTTTATTAAATGATTAAAAAATTAAAATTAAATTAGAAAAATCTATTTTTTCG
>Ga0157364_1003890_pt1 | contig 14686 bp, 9 predicted proteins | sample AttsexASBM2_FD_111476 | JGI IMG/M metagenome (GOLD analysis project Ga0157364, IMG submission 111476) | Fungus gardens microbial communities from leaf cutter ant in Ribeirão Preto, State of São Paulo, Brazil - Atta sexdens ASBM2 | ecosystem: Host-associated > Fungi > Mycelium > Unclassified ... | reverse complement strand
GGTGATAAACTACAGCAATAGTACGTTTGGTCAACAGAAAAAATACGATAAAGTAATCGTTTCGTTAATGCACACATTTGTGCAGGAGTACTCAATCATCAACGATGATCGAACATATACAACTCGGCTGAGTATTTCATCTTTGTACAAAAAACGATTTTCTCAAGTGGACCGACCTCTCGAAAGTTACAGAATTAACGAGCATCGTGAGACTTCAAAAAATACAAGGAGAGACGATGATCATATCTTTCTGGTCAAAACTGAATTCATTTGATTTAAATTCCGCTCGTTACGCGATACTCGGCTATTGTTATGCGTTAATAATAACCACTTTCTGGTTTTCGTATTACAATCAATTTGTCACAAGAGCCACCACCAAAATTGCACAGCTCGATTAGCCCGATATCAAAGCTAACCGACCCCACAACTAATTACGATGAAATCGAATTCCAAATGTTTTATGGAGAAAGTAGGATCAATTAAAACGCAATATTTTTCTTCGGTTTTGCATTTGTTCTTCACAGAAAGCGTGTTCATTTTATTAAAGCAAGATAAATTCTCAATAAATTCTCGATAAAAAATCTTAAACATACTAAATTAATCAATAAAAAAATGAATTCGAAAAAATAAAAACTATATACATAATAATTTAAAATTATATTTCTTCTTTTCGTTTCTCAGCTTCTATTACTTATTGTTAGCTTTCGCATAAACGATAAATATAATCATTTATTCATTTAACATTTTATACATTTTCTGGTTTCTATTATTATCTAGTTAGAATAAATACTCTTTTTCTCGGTAAACACTCTTTTTCTCAGAATCAAAATAATCTCTTCTAGTGATAAAAGAAATCATCAGTTTACTTAAAGAATCTTACAACTTTTTCAATTCGTTTCATACAATAAACTCATACGGCGATCAATTAATTCGGACTGACGCAAACGAGGCTTTCACATAGAAATCACATCACAGGCGAACACATGAAAAATAATGCGTTTCCGCAGAGTCGCGCGAAAAAGGTAGCCGCAGGCTATATACGGTATATACCGCGCGTTTTCGTTCGTAAATTACAGCGGGAATAAAAGTAACCGGGAGGGGTTGCCGGCACGCGTGCCGTGCTCCGTAACTTATGAATTCCGCGTAATTAGGTGGGCAAACAGCGGCAGCAGCTGCGCGCGTGGATTTTGCCCGCACGCGCGAGACGAGGAAGGCGAGAAGACGGCGTTGGTGGAAAAGAAATGGAATATAGAGAAGGGACGGAAGAAGAGCAGAGGGTCGCGCGCAGAGGCAGAGAATAAAGCGGGTAAAACGACAGGGGCGGACGGCGGATGCGCGGGAGCGAAGTGGAAAAAGTTCATGCGGGAGTGGACCCCCAGGTAGATATAGCGGGGGAGGCGATGGAGTAGTCGACGCGGATGGGTGGTGGGGCAGGGGAGAGCGGCGCGGCGCGGTGGGCGAAAAGAGGGTTCAAACTACCTCGGTTCATTTCCATAAATACTGCCGTAGTGACTGTCTACACACCCAGTGCGGGTGACCGTTCCACGGCGCGATGCGGGTAGAAGTAGATAGAGGATGAGCGAATAGCCTAGGAGAAATCCACCGCGCGAGTATCGTCAAGACATCTTAAAATCTAATTTACTTTAATAATAAATCTTTGTTATCTGGATATCAAAGGAGCAATGGTAGTAACTCAATTGACTCCCTTGATCGAGTTAAACAACGTTTTATTACTTTTAACTTCTAACATGTGTCAAAATGTAAATCAATTTATTTCTGTGGTTAGTTTCAAAATAAAGAATGTCTATATTAATGTATGCACTTAGTAAATAAATTAAATTTAAGCTTTTAATACATTTTCTTGAGTTAAATTGTTTAACTCCATTATTTTATTTAAATTAACGGTATATTGAGTAAAAACAATGGCAACCCGTAAAATGATTAAAAATAATTCAAATTGAGTATAATTTGACATTATGAATTTAACAATGATCGATAAATGAGTCCGTTTGATTTTCAACAAAACCAAATGGTAAAGTAGACCAGTAAAAATCGAAGGTATAATCATTTATTAAGTTTTAACATTATTTCTCTACTAATTAAAATTGGAAAGATTAAATGCAGCATTAATGAAATTGAAACAATTACAGGAATTCCTGACGCAACACTTTCAACTAGAGATCGCACTATTTTTCCCATCGTACTCTCTCGGTTTGCACTTATTTAGCGTTACGGCACCTCGTTGCGTGCTACGACGACAGTGGAAGATGTATTAAAAACAGGAATGAGAGAAGGTGGAAGATGGAGGAAGCGCGGGGGCGGACAGTGAGCAGAAGCCGAGGCGGAAAAGAGCCGCCTGTTAAATTATCCTTCCCCGCAATTATCACGTTCCGTCTCGTCTCCTCCAGCCCACTTCGTATTCCACTCTCGAATGTTCTTGAGCTTCCTTTCTTTTTTTTACACCGTCTCTCCTTCCCTTCCTCCCAACAACCCCCGCGTTCTACCGCGACTCTTTCAGACATCTTGAACCGCGGAGTTCTTTCCTCGCGGTAAAATCAGAACAGTTATAAATATCGCCTTTGAGCGCATTTCTCTCCATCTTTTCCCCTTTTCTCCTTCCGCCAATTAATTGCAACATTTAAAAAGCACGATCCTACAGCATGATGCTAATCGTTCCGCGTTTTTCCAACCACTCGCATTTAAATTTACTACGTTACAATACGTAGCTTGATACCTCACAGTATCGTGTCATGTTTATAAGAAATAAAATTAGAGAAAGAGATATAATTTATAAGAAATAAATAGTATGTGTATTAATTCATACATTTAATTCCTTATAAAAACTCTATATATAAAATTTCTATGAATAACGTACGAAATATCTCTATTTATTGAACATATATTTCATTAATGTGAATTCATTTATGTGAATTCTGCCATGACACAATGCCAATAATCATACCAGTAATGTAATATGAAAGTAACGATCGTGGATTTTCAGAGACGGCTTCATAACTGTGCAGCTTGAAGAGATTAAATTATGGTAGATTTTCTACCGGTTACTCCAGATTTTAATTTTAATAATACGCTAACGGTTTATCACAGGAAATACGAGTCGCACTCGTAACTTTGCATAATTTCACTCGAGGAACGGGAACACAATTTTCTCTTCTACGTTCAGTCGCCGTCTTAAATGTCCTTTCTTCATAATGAGTAAAAAATAACGAATAATAGCAGCAACTATAATTCACTGTGCAATTTCAACAAAATTTATATTTTAAGTAATTGTTTCAGAAAACTGAGAAATCAAGACAAAATGATAATTTGAGAATAAGACAACGAGAATTCGTATCATAGCGTTATGTTTAAATGTCGATAATTATCAATAAATAATTTACTTGCCTACAATTCAAGTTATATGCAAGAAATATCAAATATTCATTTATATGTAAAGCAAAAATTGAAAGTAAAAGTGTGTTATCTTAAATTAATTAACAATAATAATAATGATAGAATAAAAAATTTTAAAAAATGAAAAATTACGATAGAACATATTAGAGAGAAAATATTGTAAAATACGCGATAATATCTAAATATACAAAAATCATCACGTCTTCTCTGGTCGCATCGACATCAACTATAATATTCACTCATCTTTGTTATATCAATCTTGGTGAAGATTAATTCCAATTACATGCGCTACTCTGAAATTCAAGTGAAGGCTGAGATCGGGTTGCGCAGTATACTACAGTCAACAGCAATAGGAGATATTTACGATACGAGTAACGTGTTGTGATGCCGTGACGTAAATCGAGGGTGTGCATAGTAACTGAAAGATAACGAACTATTAAGTTACTAACAATGCTTTTTCCTAAAACCAACAAAATGCACAGAACAAAGATGTACAAACAAATGAAATTACAGCGGGCAGGAGATTGCATTTAAAAATTTCAAGAGAACCACGCGAAAATTGGAAAGAAGAAATAGAAAAGGAGAAAAAGTGCAAGAGCGAAAAAGAGAAAGTAAGCTCCACAATTCGAGGCGGCGTTTAAAATTGCGGAAGAAACAACGACCTAAATGTATTCGATATACAAACGGCCAATAAATAACAATTCGCACCTCCTAGGATAATTTGAATCTCAGGCGGAGAAATAACGAATAGTAATTCGAGCCACGCCAGAAAGAGAAGGAGTAACACGCAATAATTCAAATTCTGGGCAATTTTTCTCAAGCGAAGCGAGGTAGGGTATGCCTGGCTATTTGTAATAAGGCAAGTAGAGATGAAGAAGGTCAGGAGGAAGAGAAGGGTGTGGGAGGGCACGCGTACATACGAGAGAGAGAGAGAGAGAGAGAGAGAAAGCGAAGGAGTGAGGAAGATATGGTACGCGGGTATATACCCCAGGGGTGTGATAGTCGTACGATGTATGGTTATTGGGCGGCTGGCGGCATCGATTCTCACGACGAGGGAGCCACAGATCACCCGGAAACTGAAACTCCCGCCGTACCGCCACTCCTGCATCTCCTCCACGTTCTACACCCGCCGCCTCCTTTACTTCGTTCGTACGTATAACCATCCTTGCTGCGCTTCCATACGGTGGCTAAATACTTTATTAGGAAGTTATACGATTTTCCCTCGACGCGCGAGCATCGTAATTTTGAAAATGCCAACCGAACTGTAAAAATTTAGCTAAGAGTTACACGAGCTTTAGTTAGAAGAATCACGCGAGTAAATCGAAATTCACGAAATTTTCATCAAATTAAATATCCTAATAATGTATCATTACGAAAAAAATTCAGACACCCTCTATATGTCGGTTATGTTAAATCCTAAACTGAACCTGAAAAAAATTTCTGATTGAAAATGGATGAATCAGAATTTTCTGGTTGAATTTATTAGAATTCTAGTTAAGATAATTGGAATTCTGGTTGATACAAATAATATTTCTGGTAAAATCTACTAGAATTCTTATTTTTACCAGAATAATTATATCAATCAGAATTCTAGTTATCTCAACTAGAATTCTAGTAGATTTAACCAGAAAGTTCTGATTCCTCCGTTTTTCCCAGAATTATTATTTAATCCAACCAGACCATTTTTCTCAATGAATGAATACTTGCTTTAAAATCAAAGCTTGATTTATAGTTATGAAAGATAATATTTACAGAATGTTTGGAAAATAATGATAAATCTTTCGCATAGCAGAATAGACTAAGAAGAAAAGTCCTTTACTACCATTTTGCAATTTTCGCAATAGTTATAATAACAAGATATTAATTGCTAAAAATTGCCGAAAATTGGTATTCAATAATTTTTTATTCAAATATTATTAACTTTGAGACAAAAATTGTTTATTTTCTTCTCATAGAGCTCTAAGAATTTTTTAAAGACTTTTTTAAAAATTTTTTAATACCGTATTTTCATGTTCGCATTAAAAAGTTGATAAAAAATTCTGAAAAAATTCGTAGAATTTTATGAAAAGAAAACAATTTATGTCTTTTGCAATTTTTCTGTAAAGTTGTATTTGAGTAAAAAATTATTGAAGAGCAATTTTCGACAATTTTTAGCAATTAATATCTTGTTAACTATTGCAAAAATTGCAAAATGGTAGAAGATTTTTCTACTCAGTTTAAATCATTCTATCTCTATGCGAATGGATTTATTATTTCCAAACATCCTATATATTCTCAATTCTCGAAATCGATTCATCAATTTCAAACATATTCTAACACAGTACATTTTCGCAGTATTCTGCATGTATCATGATGCCCGACAAATAAAGCCCTCGGCCCCTCTCTAATGCAGCTGTGTAATTTTCCACCGTTCCACGTACAATTTGGCGAAATCTAATCTAATATTGCACGCCGTAATACCGGGGATATCGAGCCAATTAGATGACAATACGTAATTATTGTGGCGTAATGTTCATTGCTATTTGCACGATGAAAAGCGAAAAGACTATTTGCGGTCACGCCATGCGAATTTCATTCCGATAATCGCATATACAACATTTATCTATATAACTCGTAACTATAATCATCTTTTACATATATGAGATTCAATTGCGGAATGCGTGCTAATTTTTGTAAGAATATCATATAATATCATATAATATCATTAATGAAATAATTTAACATTTTGTACGGTATGATATTTATATAATTTTCACCTTTAATATAAACATCAACATGTGTGAATTTAATGGTTCAGAACTTAATAGTATTAAATTCATGTTGATATTTATATCAACACGAGAATTTTGTTTAACATTCACACCTATATTTTTTTGGAGTGTTAAATTAATATCAAAATACTGCGCGCAAATATTGGAGCCAACGATAGAATTGTATTTTATAGCAGAATAACAATAGGAATTGCATTCCAGCAATATTTTCATTTATTTCTCAAATTATATCCAAAGATTGAACTATTTCATCAATTCCAAATTGCTTTTCTGCTAAAAATAAAAACTATTTTGAAGTAACCACAAAATAGGATATCGTGACAAATATATTTTGTAATTCAAATTGCAATGTCTGTCGCACCACGTCATCTAAATATCGTACGAATATATCAACGATCAACAGCGTCACGCTGCATTCCCAAGTTGCATTCGGTGTAACAATCTCACCAAATTCCGAACTGACGCCTGGTAAACAATGGCGCAACTCCCTCATGCGTTCGCGTAATTCTAGAGGACAATTTGCCGAAATCTAATCTAATATCATACTGCATAACGCCGAGGGGGATATGGGGTCAATTGCGCGGCAATATCTCCTCTAACCGTGTGTAGCGTTTGTCAACCTTCTCGTGTTTGCACATCTGTAAGTAATGCGAGTGCTTCGCTGATTCAAGGGGTTCGGTTGTAACATTGGATGAATCAATGATCGACACAAAATTCGCGATCGCTCGATCGGTCGTTTCCCTGCCATCAAATTGATCCCGTCGCCTAATTGCACGAGGTTGATAGTCGTCAGACTGTCCCGGATCGCCTTAGACCGGAATCGGGAGGCAATTGGCTGCGACCTAACTTGTCCTAAATCAAACCTCGTTATTGGAATATTTAAGATCGATGCTGATCAATATTAGTATTCGCATCCGAGGATCTATACCTAATCGACCTAATCGAAGGTAGTGCTGTCTTGTGTTAGATACGGCAAGATTGTCTCTGTCACGAACGAAGTCGATTGATATTGCCATATTGAAAGTTATCGGTTATTGATGTTGAGTGAAAGGTATATTAATTAATCACAGGTTCCGTCTGCGGTAAATTGAATCGCCAGAAATCATAACGGCAGACTGGAAGAAGAGTATTTACCTGACTGACGATGATTTATCAAAGTTCAAAGAAGATTTTAAAGAAGAAGAAAATAAAACACTCGAAATACACACGTGCAAAGAGAATTACAAATGTATGTTTATAAGAGAAGAATATAATATTCTGGAAAATGTTAAACTATATTGAAAGAACAAGTTTTCCTGAAGTATTTAAAAGTAGACATCAATTTGAAAATAATTGTGTTGGACCATCAAAATAATTATATAGAATGTTCAAGCTGATTACTGAAATGTCAAAACTTTTTATAGCATTAGTCATCGTGTTTAAAAATATTATATAATTGTTTTGATGGTCTAACAAAATTATGTTTAGATCTATATCTAGCAAATATTTTAAATATTTCAGCAAATCATTCTTTTCGTGTAAACATATTAGAACGATACATTTATTATTAAAATAAAATCCCAAATAAACTGCGATACTTAATAAAATTTAAAAAACACAAAAAGTTCGCAGCCGTTTTATTATGGATTTGTTATCGATTTTTATTTGTATTGAAACAAATAGATTTGATCAGTTATTAGGCGTTTCATGGATTAACTTCACGTATGTTTGCCAAACATTAACTGTATATTCGATCGGTGAGGTAATGTAATTCAGTGCAATTATAGTATCGTCGATAGCAGTACTCATTAGAACACGCTGTGTACCTGCCTTCATCAAATATATGTGCACATGGGGGAAGCGAGTGATCAAGTATCTAATTATTAATTAATAAATAAATGGAATGATGCACGAAATATCGCGTAATTACCATCATATTTTACTGTACTAATATTTATTTACATTGCTAGATATCAAAGGAGCAATAGCAATCCTATCTCTTGAGTTAAAAAACATTTGTTATTTTTAATTTTCATGTATATCAAAACATAAATCAATCTATTTTTGTAAAACATAAATCAATATATTTTGTTACTTTAAAAAATAAACAACGTCCATATTAGCGCACGTCCATATTAACGCCCGTGCGCTTGGTAAATGATAAATTAAATTTCAATCAAATTTAATATATTTTTATAACCTTAATTATTAATATACTTTTCTTAAGTTAGACTGTTTATTGTTTTAGTTAAATTAACGGTTTAGAAACGGTAACATATTTAGAAGTGACGTAGAAATGATAAAAAATAATTCATATTGGATACAGTTCGACGAATTTAATAGTATACGGTATATATAACGTTTAGTATTGTAATTATATATTATCCGTTCGATATCGTACTTACTTTGTGTCGCTTTCTACATAACTTACGTAACTGTCACTTACGTATCACTTTTAACATGATGAATATGCATGCTTACCTGCAACAGAAACGTAACAAAAGGTAGATTAATGTCTTATAAAGTATTATATTTAGTATAAATAAGTATATATTTATTATAAATTAAGCTTGCTTAAATGCATAAAATAATATTTCCTTTCGTTAAACATTGATATTAACTTTTACTCACTATTTTGCTATTTTGCCATAACTTTATTCGGTACCACTATGTATAAAATAGCAGAATAGTCTCGTTTGAAAGTCGAGAGGTAAGCCGTTCAGGGAAAAATTCTCGAAGGATTTTCCTTCTTTTCCCAGCCGTATAAAGGTTACTAACAGAATCGCTTAAAGCGGGTATGCAAAAGTTGCATGGCAACCGGATACTATACTTCGCGCGCAGTTCTATTTCGCAACATAGCAACGATAACGGTGCTTGTGAAAGATATAGATATTATTAGTAATGTCATTGTAACTATATGCCCTGAATATTACTGTACTAAATATACATATATTATAGAAGCAAAATAAGGATAGCAAAATTAGTATTTTCTTTGCTCACAATATCTGCAACAAAAATGGTATAAAAAATAAATTTCTATTATTACAAGATATTTTTTGAGAGAATATCACAAATTTAAACCCTCCTAATATTAACAAGATACTAAATATTTTATATATGTATAAAATTAAATTTGAAATTGTAAGTTAATTAAAATAAGTTTTAAGCATAATTAAAAATTAAATAGTACGTATAAAGAACCATTTTTTAATTTCATCTATTTATAAAATATGTCAAAGTAAAAGCTATTCTTTTCATACAGTAAAGAGGCTTTGTGAAAAGAATAAATTTTGCATTGATATAAATTTTATAAATAGGTGAAACGTGAAATAATTCTCCATACGCAATTCAATTAAAAAATTAAACTTATTTTAACAAGATATTTAATTTTAAAAAGTGACAACAAACAGTGATTTTATATTAAAAAACACTAAAAAAAAATTAGTCCCCATAACTGAAAGGAATGTAGGAAAAGTGGTTCTCTGGAACTTCATCTTTATTCTCTCGCTTGCAAAATGTACTCAACGACCGTATCGACATTCTAATTCCCGAAATTCTGCAGAACTATACATATAAACGTAATGACGCGCGCAGACTCAGCTCCTGTGCTCCGCTATAAAAGTCGCGCCAGCTAGCACGGAAGAATAAAGAAATCCTCCAAGGACTCTTCCAACTTTCCACACGGTGCGCGTTAACAGATCGCATAAAGATTACTAATGGAATCCATACGAGCGTATAAAAGTTGCCCCGAGTGCGTCGGGCTGCGATGCTTCGCGGCAATGCTAGTGCCGCATTAGCGAGTTCGCGCGTATTCAACCCGCGATGGCCTTAGATGGTAAAATACCAGTGGAAACCGGAGGGCCGACTGCCGAGGCGAAACTGCATTTTAGCCGCGGCAACGGCGGAGCTCGCCCTGGCGCCGGCTGATTGGGGAAAGCCCCGGGGAGCCGTTTCGTCGTCTTCCTCATCTTCGTCTTTTTGGATTCTTATTCCACGTGCCGAACCCGGCCATGCCCGATCCTCCCTGTGCACCCGCCTTCACGATCGTTTTACGCGCCAACTACACACGAGGAAACGTGTGTAAATGGTGGACGTGGGTCTGTCGTAACCACCCAGGTACACTTTTCGCTTGCGCAGGATCCGCTGAAAATTTTACAGCGACCTCGAAGAGACGAGAAGGAAGGAGTTAGACACCCGTGCTGGGGCTGACGAAGGCGGACGGGGAGGAAAGGTTCGAGAAGGTAGAAGGCTCGTTCGAATTTTCGTGTCTGCGACGTTTTAATAAATTACGAAAGCTTCGGGCGCACTTTCGTGGATAGCTCAACGGGGGATCGTTTACGGCGGCTTCGAAATGAATTTGTTATCGTCGTCGAGCCAGACGGCGAACGTGAACTTTCCGCTACGTGCCCGTCGATCATGCCAACGTCGAGCGGTTAGCAACTTATTAGTCGATCAGTTTCCCGAAAATAATATAGGTAATACGAATGTACATTAAATTATTACGTATTTAGACAACTTACTCATAACATACCATAAGATTTCATCTAATTTATATTAAATTTATATTGTATTATTATTATTATTCACATATTATTATTAAAATGATTCTGTCACAAAAAGCAAGTTTGTACAATATTTTTCAAAAACGAAATTAATTACAGACACAATTAATTAAATACAATTTAAAACACGAATTATCTATAATCACAATATTGATATTACTTATTGATTATTTTCTTCAGGTTAATTCATTCAACAGTTATTTTATAAAAACATACTCGTCAGAACACAAATGATGCCTTCCCTTCAATTGCGTTATCGAATTGCACACAATAACGCATACTTCTTGCACACTGCATAACATATATCATGTCAGAGAGTCGCTGCATGTATAATCGCGACAATGACCAAATCGTCAAATCGTTATCTTGGCAACGATATAGCTATCCGAGAGAGGTAAATAATTTAACAGCTCACAATTAATATCCCGATCTGATCGGACAATTAATGAGGGGTCAAAATAACGCGGGTCTACACTGTTAAATCTATAGTGCCAAATTTAACCTAATATGAATCGCCATTGCTCCTACTAAATATATCGTTATTTTTTACAAAAACAATATTTAAATTTGACACTATATTGTGTCAATTTACATTATATAGTGTTACACTGTATAATATCAAGTATAAATATTGTTTTAGTATAAAATAACGATATATTTAGTAGGAACAGTAGCGACTCACGTTAGGTTAAATTTGACACTATAGATTTAACAGAATAAATGAATGACTTAATCGAACATAGAACTGGATCGGAATTATTTCACCGTGTTTCCGATGACTTTTATGAGGTAAAGAGTTTTTTCATCGCACAATCTTAAATATCTACTTTCTTGGATTGATCTTTTCTTTCTCCGAGATCAAAGGTTATTATATTTTGTAAGACTTATAATCATGGTAATAATCTTTAGTTTTTTAATTAAATGGCCGATTTCCAAATAAAACTTGACGTACGTTTATTTTAAAGCAATAAAATCATCAAAAGTTTCACATGATTTTTAGATATATTATAAAAGAAAAAAACATTGGAACACATTTTGCATATTTATTTATGGCATTTCTTCCTCCATTAATATTATATCGAGTTCATCCGGTTATGATATAATCCTCAAATAAGGATGAGCATAAAAAAGTGACTTAACGTAAGCCGGATAAAAGTGACACGGTGCGAGAATAGAGACAACCTTCTTCTTCGACAGAAAAAAAATCGCACATTTTTTCATACTTATGAAACGAGCGCCCCTTATAGTGATAAGAAGCCAAAGTATCGCATGACATAACTCAAACGGGAGGTGACCTGAGTCGAGGGAAAATGCATTCGATGATGCAATATAATAGCGCGATAAATATACCAAAGAGAAAGTACACATGCATACGCGCGAGCGCGCACGATAGAATAGAATAGAATGATTGCTCTCGATTTTGCCAAAAAAGGAAGGAAGACAAATAGCTTAAAAAATCTCTTTGTTCATGCTGTTTCAATAAATCTCTTTGTCTCGTTCCCCGCAGCATGACGACCAATTCCGGTTGGCGCTCCCGACTGTGACGAACGTAGTTTCAAAACCGGGCGGACCCCATTTCAGTTGCAGTTCGCGGCGCCAGATATCGTAATGATGGTACGCATGAATGGCGAGGAAGTCTCTATTGGGTCGTACAGGAAAAGCAAACGAAACAAATGCGATCGGGGCACGCCGCGCTGACTCGAATTCGAATCTAAACGAGGAGAACTGGTGAAATTACGCGAACGGAATATGTGAACAGTAGATAAACGAAAAAAGAAGGAGAGAGTAAGCAAGCAAGCTAGCGAAGGCGCAACGGGGATCGGGAGAAAGAGAAAAAAAAATGGCGAAAATAGGGTAATGTTAGATGGGAAAAATGGAGGAAGAGACAGATAGAGACTGTGGAATTGTAGAATCTCTCTTGACAGGACGGTAGGGAGACGGAAGAGAAAAGGGGAAGAGTTTTGGGAGGGTGCGGAGGTGGCATATAAAAGCGAGGTAGTGGAAATCCGGACTGGCTGAAAGGAGCGATGCGGGATTACGAAAGGATTTATTTGAGATTTTCTGCTGCCGCTTCTGCCGCCGCCGCCGCCGCCACCGACGCCGTCGTCGTTGCCGTATAGCACTGCACAACTCGGCTCAGTTTGGTGTACAAATAACAAAAAAAAATAGGAACGGCAAGGGAGGAGTAGAGAAGGAAGGATAACTCTCAGCGTGCAGTCACTAGGGCGGACAATAAAATCATTCCGATTGGCGTATCGAAACATAGCATGTCGCGATGTTGCATTTGCCCGTACGTAAATCGGATTGCTCCATACCGTATATCGCATACCTGCTATTGTATTTGCTAACAACAAACCGTCCGTGTCTTTTTCTAGAGCTTACATCTAACATCGAGTCTGACGTGAATAAAACTCGATGGCGTCACGTTAAATCATTCAAAATGCACATTGCCTTCGATATTTTCATAAGTAATTGCTCCCTTTCTCATATATTTTTATTTTTAAAAAATTATATATTTTTACATTTTCTTTGTAAGAGAAATTTTCTTTTTACAAAAGCATATTTGCGATAGATTATTTTTTTTTTAGTACCAATGTAATTTTTCCTACATAGTAATTAAGAAATGGAACGCTAATTTCAATCAACGTACATTAAATATGTAACTGAAAAATTTTAATTAATAAATTTTTACTTGACTTAGACAATATTATCGCATATCTACATCTCATCATAATTATTATTAACATTTATTTTTATTATAGATAATCTTTATTATTGTACAACACAAGTTTTTGCAAAATGGATCAAAATCAAAATTGAAAAGTTTGATGAATTCTTTGCGGACATCGGATCATTCGAGGATAGAAATGTCCATTAAGAATGGGCCATCTCTATCGAGAAACCAGCAATGCCTTCGTTATAATCTGGCGAATGAAAGTTTTCGTACTATCGAAAATACGTCAAGACGTATCGGAATCCGAGCAGGATGGCATCATCGTTATAGCGGAACTAGCAGGTTGGGCGGCACCGCAATTAGTTTCGTTCCCTTTCCGTGTTCTCTCGCCTGTCAGTTCCAATCTTTTTACTTTATCTTACAAAAATGAGAGACCACGAAGACACCGAGCAAAAAATAACGAAGGGCTAACGATAAAAATTAAACGATCATCACGTTACAATTTAAAAGTATCGAATTCTATATTTTTAATGTTGGTTTGATGTTATGATCGACTGATTGACGTTTTTACAGTGATTTGATGTAATCGATTTATTAATAGATATAGATGTCTAATGAAATAGAAAAATAAAAAGGAAGAAAAAAAAATAGAGAGAAAGAGAGAGAGAGAGAGCAAGGAAGAGAAGGAAAAAGAAAAAATTAATTCAAGTCTCTCAGCTAAACACATAGTTTCAGAAATGATAAATTGACATATTAATGAAGTATAATGTATCACAAGATTTTGCGTCTAGTGGGCAAACTTACGCAAAACATTATCGGCAATACTTGATCTTTTCCTTTAGCAAAGTTTCGGGATGACTAATGATCCTTAGATAGCACTTGCCTCAAAGTACACTGATATGGTAGTCACAGGATTATTAAGTGTCAGTAATCTCCCTTAAAAATCTCCCTGATAAAGTAATAGAAAGTATTAAAAACTCATGTTATAAATTTGTAATATATAAATAATATAATCACATCGTTGATATTGTTTTTTGTTGGTGTTATTAACTCTTACATATACTTTTTAAAAAGAAATAGAAAGACGTATTCACTAATAGATTCAAAATTTTTTAATCAAATGGAAAAATTACAATTAAATAAAGTAAACTGACTATCAAACATTAATACTTTCATGTTAAAATGCTATAAATGTTGTTTTAAAAATTTCTTTTCAATCAAAATTTTATATATATATATATATATATATATATATATATATATATATATATATATAATTTTTTTTATAT
>Ga0157364_1003889_pt1 | contig 14686 bp, 9 predicted proteins | sample AttsexASBM2_FD_111476 | JGI IMG/M metagenome (GOLD analysis project Ga0157364, IMG submission 111476) | Fungus gardens microbial communities from leaf cutter ant in Ribeirão Preto, State of São Paulo, Brazil - Atta sexdens ASBM2 | ecosystem: Host-associated > Fungi > Mycelium > Unclassified ... | reverse complement strand
TACGACTCTGGGCGACGGAGTATTGTTAAGTTTCATATAAGGTGCGACTCGAGGTACACGCGTTACAAACGCAGCATGCGTATCCACCTACGCACACCTCAGCACCCACGTGCACGCGCAATTAGTGATCTAACGATCTCGTTAGATTTACGATTCGAGTAAATTTGTCATTAATACACTAACGTAAGTCGTAAAATAGCTCGGAAGCTTCCATTGGTCATGTTACTGCTAACACCGTTGTCTCGAATAAACAATATTGTGAAACTATTTACAATGCGGTCGTTAGGAGCATAGACATTTCCATTTTCTGCTTTCTCTTACGCTCGGATACGCTTATTTGAACTTTGTTGAAAACAAATTGTGTCGTGACTAACGTCGATTTAGACACTATGAAAGCGCACACTATTGATTTATGCCGACTATTTTAATTACAATGTATGTTTTGCATCTCTTACTTTCACGAGTAATGTTGCATGTATATGAAAAAACTAATATTAGCACATAGTTTTTATTAAGTATGTTTCCGTGAATAATTCCTTACTTTCTATTTTATTGTTGATAATACTTTTCTCTCTTCCTACATTCACCTACATATTTAAATCAAGTACAAAAGTTTAGAACGAGCTAAAAATATTGTACTTCCCTTACAGAAATCTAATACTGATCAATACTGAAAGACAGTAACAGTCTAATTAATTTTTTTTTAATATTAAAAGCACTGTTATTTAGTACTTTTAATACTTTCACTCCAAATAAGTTAATTAATTACTGTCTTTTAGTAATAAATTGGCTAGTATTAAATTGTGAGGATTATCGAGTAACAGTAAAAAAAAAAAAAAAATTGTGCAAAAGGTTAAAATAAAGAGAAAATATTAGATGCAATGTAATACATGTTAATAAGCAGATTAACATAAAGATTTTATTTAACATAAATAATAAGATACACAAAATATATACAAAATAAATAAATAATTTTCTATATATTGATTAAATAAATAATATTAGTTGAATTAAAATTGGGTTTAAATTTTCCCAAATGCTATTATTCGATGGAGATCACGATAATATATAAATGTTAAACCGGTTTAAACTAGAGCAATGATTTCGCAATGACATTACAGCTAATTTTGATACGAATTGAATCTTAGCACGCTTAAGTAGAAACAGACGTTCGTGTGATAAAAATGTTTGTTCGATGAAAATAAACATTCACATTTTTGTTATCTTTACCAGTTCAAAATGCGATTCTACTGATAATATATAATAAAATAATGGCAGATATGATAAAATAATGTGTGCTTATCTCGTGTCTTTTTTACAAAAAAATTTTTACTACGTGTATACTAACATGCAATAATATGAAAATGTTATTTCTGAAAAATATTGTTTTCACCGCGCATCATAAAAAATAAGCCGGAAAGCAAGCTTATTGTAAGACACAAAGTGGTAGTGGTTACGAAGAAAAGTTTGAAATTGATTGAATGCTTGTACTCACCACGAATTTGTTTTGAATATTTTTCATTTCGTAAGTATCCGTTTTGTGATTCCAGTACGGTCTGCAAACATCCTAAGTTTTCTTTACATGCAGACTCCACTTCGGCCTATTAGAGATAGAAAGGATAAATTCTATTAACTAATGTGTCTATATTGACACAGATGAATAATAAAATAATACATCTATCTAATTAATCATTTTATTACACTATTCTCTTATTCAATATAATATACAAAAAGTAGATAAACATTTCCTATGATTACCAATTATTATAATCTATTCGAGAATACACTACGTGATATAATATTTGCTATACAATTTTGTAATACGTGATATAATAATTGCTATAAAATTTTCATAATAAGAGAAAGATTACTAAAGAAATATAAAGAATCATGCACATTAATAATTTGAAATGACAGTCTTGAAGCTTAAAGAACTGTTTAAAAAATATAGTTATTACGATCCACATTCTTTAAATAGAAGAAAAATAAATAAAAAGATGACACACAATGCTGCAAAAACTTTATAACATAAATTAATAAAATGATACACATAAATCTTATTTGTGTTATAGGAACACAAGATTTGTTATGTCTTTAAAAATATAATTGAAATTATATATTAAAATGTAAATAAAATATAATTTATAGCTTTATCCAACAATATATTGTAAATGCTATTGAAAATAGGAGAGGAGACAACATTATAATTAACGCAAATTTAATAAAACAATAAATAAATTGTATTTCATGCGTTCATACAATATATACGAATACGACGTGCAAACTTTATAAAATCACTACTTACAAGATAAAGCGAAATAACGGATAAAGCGTATAAGAGATAAAGTAAAAACCATATTCCAAAAGCATCTACAAAATGTTATAGATACAGGACACTGTATTGCAAACATTAGTAAGAAAATACGTACGAATTCTGAAGGAATTGCGCCATTGGATCTTACGAAAGTATTTTCAGCAAGTATAAGTTGCGCTTGTGAATTTTCTACAATTTTTCGTAAATCTTCTTCGTCATTATCACTATCTTCCGTACTATCGTCAATTTCCTAGAATATAATCACAATGCATGAATGTTTGATTACATACGGCGCCTTCTTAGAGTTCATTATATAGATACAATACATATACAGACGCATCGTCCATGAACGCGTTAGAATCATATAGAGTACAGCATTTATATTATAAAATATTTTTCGATTTCTCTTTTCTGTACCATTTTATCAAAGATAAATATTTTACTATTTACAAATAATAGAGTTTTATTATTGCTACTGTATTTTTTTATTGTAAGATTTGGTTTTTCAATGATGTATAATTATTTTTTTTAATTTATTAATTAATTGCGTAATTTATTAATTACGCAATCATCAATAGACTTTAACAGAGAAAAACTACAATTCATAAATTGTATCACATTGTTCATAATTTGTTCTATAGCAAAGTCAGTTTATGTTTCGGTAGTTGCAACTTACTTCTTGTTATCTTATAACAAGATATTACGAAATTTACATGCAATTTATAATATTACATATAATCATTACGAAAAATAAAACACCTATATAACTGTTTAAAATGTTTATTTATTATAGCTATAATTTAATGTTTTATTAAAGTGTATTGTATCGATATAATGATTGGGGGTATATATTGATCACTGTAAATGGACACAATGTTCAATATCATGGATACATAAAAATTATTAGGTTAAGATGATTAATTCAATTACATATACTAAATATGTACTCTCTTTTCTTTTTGTAAAGTGCTTTTTCATAAGAAGAATATGGATACTTGATCGAGACAATATAATAGTAAGGGACCTACATGATACGTGCGAGTTTTAGGCAATGGCAAACGAGCAGGAATTGCGCTTATACTGGATGCGCATTCTGAGTGACTATCGAGAAAGTTTCGATAATCATCTCCAAAATCCAACAATTCTCGAGCCGTCTCTACATCTAATGGCTCGCTGTAAGCTTCACTCATATATTTCTCCTGTAGATAAAAAAATTTGTCAATATAAAGAAACAATACTTCTTATTAACTTTTTTATTGTAAATATTGTGTATCACCTGGTAATTATCCCAGGCCTGTTCGGATAATGAATTGTTACCGAGACTGTGCATTTCCACGTCACTGTCTATATTCAACTGCTGATTACTTTGTTCTTTGCTATTCAGCACAGTACTCAATATATCATTATTGTAAGTAAAATGTCCTTGAGAACAATCACGATCCTCGCCTTCCGTTTCCAACGTGGAAGCAACCGACTTGCAACAAAGTAGCCTGAGCGGAGTAGGATTATTAACAAGCGTCCTTTCTACATGTAATTGTTGATGGACGGTACAGCCTGAGAAAGACCCGGATTTTACGAGCGTCGTAGAACGACTATGGCAGTTTTCTTTCGAAACTGAATGCGTTGTGCGATTTAGGTTCATTTTGCGAGACGAACGTTGCTGATTCGAGCTACCATCGCTTCCCGCCGAATGATGATTGGCATGTGCACTTTCCGAACTAGACTCACTTTTACGGCCCTAAATAAATTCGAATCAATAATTTTTACTATCCTCGATTTAAACTTAATCACTACAAAATAACTCGAAGCATAAAGTAAAAAATATATTAGACAAAAATAAATTAACTTAGCAGACATGTTAACCTATTATATATTGAAACTTTCCTTACCAAAGTCTTCTTACGTAATCTATTTTTCTTTCTGCGAAACGATATATTTCTAGCTACGCGATCGTCCGAACACATAAAAGACTCTTCTAATAAAGTGGACGCGGAATTATTAAATGATTTCCGTGATCCTCTGCAATATAAACGATAATACTTGATAATAAATTTCATTTAACTACACCGAACAGTAACCAACACAGGGCGAAACTTAATTTTAAAAAATATACAAAAATTATTAAAACAATATACTTACGTAGCATCGAAGGATACGGATTTAGTAGGTAGAGTCGCAACCAACTGATGAAGAGCAGTCTCAGATAAGAACGGTAAAATAGGATTGTCTTTCTGAGCTAAGGTATGATTATCTCCAATTTGAGAGATACAAGAAACACTCCATGGTCTTGATCCTTTCGCTTTTTGTCTCGATCGCATTATGACCTTCGGCGTATTCTCATCAGGAGATATCTCGTTGACAGGCGTTTTCTGAACGTAATCGAGTATCTCTTGCGAAGGGGATTGCGATGTAGCGAGAGCACCTTCAAATCGGCGATAGGTCGCGACGCTACTCTGCAAATCATCCGATGATATCGATTGTCTTTCTGCATCAGATTCCTCCGTTGTATATTCACCGCTGGCGTCGCAGCTATCTAACGGCTGTAATGTATGTGTTATTATACGTCATTATGTTATGTTTTCTACGTCTTCTTGCAATATCCGCAATAATCTTTACACAAAAAAGTAGTATGTAATTTTATAGAGCAATTTATACGCAAGAGATATTTACGTCAATTTTAATATTAATACTTCAATATTAATCATTATGATTTGATCCAAGAAGGATATTCGATTTACTTTGTTTGTTCTGGTTTTCTAGAAATCTATTGATCTAATTTACCTGTGATTTGCCTTCGTAACTTCTCGACGCGTTCAACTTCAACCATTCCTTCACGCGCGCGTACTTAGCTCGATGATTGTTCGTTATGTTTTTCTCCTCGAACTCTAATTGCGAAAAAGTGCGCGAGGCAGTGTGTCTTTCTTCACCAATCAAGTTTTCAACTTCTTTGATCAATCTTTCAATACTCGATTTATCAGTCTTCTTTTCATCATCGCTATCTTTTTGCTGAACTTTGCGGGCGTCATCTTCCGTTTCTTTTTCGTTACCTACACTTTTTTTCTGCGCAAAATGCATTTCTTCTGAGAGATCGACCTTCGGACTCTCGCCAAAATCCAGACGAACCACAACATTCGTTCTTCGTTGCTCCGAAACAACAAGCGAGCCGTTTCGACCGGCAGGAGTGTAAGTCCACTCCTCCTCGGAGGAATCGTCCACCGTGTTGGATGATTCCTGGACTAGTTGACCACAATCTGCCTCAGAATCTGTGTCCAAGTGCTTGAAGTAGAAGGTAGCACAGTTCTTTGATTTTCTGTCAGACCTAAACATAAAAAAAATCCATCTGGTATCGGTTGTTATTTCGGCGACAGCCGGAAAAGATAACCGGATAATGGATGATCAACTCTCGAACGATCATTTTACCGTTATGAAATAGTAAGATGAGATAGTAGGAAAGAAAGGAAATGCGACTTACGTGTTGAATGAAGCAACCTCGTCCGTTGCTCCACGTTTCACAAGTTCGTTCGTCCGCAGACCGTTATTCGTTTTTTCTGTACTTTCGATTTGCACGGTGTTTGCCGCGTCGATTTCGTCGCACGTTTCCTGCATCGCCGCTGTCGTTGTTATCGGCACGGTGTCCGGTGTGGGCGGCATGTTGTGTTGCTCGTTATCACTCGCTCCGCTTTCCTTGACGTCACCCTCTTCCCCTCGGTCGCCCGCGGTAGACGTAATGGAAATGACCTCTCGTTTTTCCGGTTCGTCGGACCTTGCGTCCATCACATATAGTTGACACAATTCATCCTGCATACCGTAGAAAGCGCATATACTAATTATTGATAGCGAATATCGTGCACGCAGTGCATTATCAATAAATTTTTGCTTGAGAAGATACGACAGACGATTAATTATTTATCGGACAAGGTTTCTAGAAGATTAATTAAGATTTTGTTTTTTTAATTCCATATCGTTTTATTCGGAAACGAAATGAACGCTGAAATGATCGGCAAGGAGAATTTTCTCAAGTTCTCCAAGCTTCTAAACACGCTACAAGATCGAATATCTCGATATATTATTAAAGTGAGAAAATAACTTGCATGGATATCTATGATTTCACTAGTTACTTTGAAAGATCGTTCGCAAGATCTCTGCCCGACACGAATGTTACGGTTTTTGTTACAAATTCGACCGCTACTTTTTATCAGGATCATCGCCTGGCGTCTGGCGTGTACAGACTTCTCACTGTACGTGCGTACCCGATTCGTTTTACAGAAGCCGTTCTTCTTCGCGGCCTTCCAGGCTTAGTCCACTTAACACATTCGGATACGCGGCTCTTCTCTAATCTACGCGGCGTAAAGTGGTAGTAACAACGCTCTCTTATCTCTTATTAAAGCTAAAGATGTAGTTTAACTCCTGCAGTTGCGAGATTCCATAAAGGAAGAACAATTTGCGAGACGTACTTTGCTCGGACGTGCTTATCGAAGTCCATTAAGCGTTAATGAAAATTCCCATCTGTCGTAGTAATGTACAACGACAATAATTAATTACAGTAAGATCCGCCCATTATCGTTCGCATCGAAAAAATGCCTACGGTACTCGCCTCAGAGAGTAGAGTTAATAATTTCTACGCATGAATCTCGCGCAGCACTTGAAAATCGGGTCAATGACTTGTAATAGTCGTGTTTCGCGACAGCAGAATGAAGAACAATAGCTCGTCGGTTGTCGATTCTTGGAACAACTACATAAACCACTTCCTGTTTTTTTTGCAATTATTTGAAAAATTGCTGAAGATGCAAGATAAAAACATAAAAGAGTGTATATTTTGTATGTGATATTTTATAAACAATATTGCAAAGAAGACTCATTCGTACGTTTCAGATATAAATTTATATCTGAACTTTTTTTTTTACGCTGCTATCGTTGCGTGATTGAGTCGCTCTTATCTTCCGCAGATTACTCTACGTTCTACTGTGGGAGACAAATATAACTTCTGTCAGTCGCGTGATTCATTCCTCGGCATGATTCTTAATATTTCCATAACGATACAACTTCTTCGCTGCTCGCTATGCGACGGAGTCACGGTAACGGGGATCGTTTCAATTCGCAAATAGTGGGTCTCAATCGGAATAACGTAATCGAATTCTCGTCGCTCTGTATTCGATGAATTCACGTACCTCGAAATACGATCCTTCGCTGATGGATTGATTCTCGGAAAAGGCGTCGCTGTCGGACTGGTCGATCCTCTCATTTGAGACTGGATGATCGCAGTACTCGGATCTTGGGCGTCCAGCAGCGCGCTTGGCGCGTTCGGTACGCGACGACCAAGCGGACTGTCCTGACGATTCCGCTTCAGAGCCACGCGATCGTCCACGGCTAAGTCGGGGCTGTTTCGTTACTGGTTCCTCGTCGCTGTCGCTACTGCAGCCGTAAGGCACGGCGTTCTGAAATATGAAATCTTTTTTACTCGATAATCACGGTAGCGACGTAACTCCGTCGAAACTTTGTGTTATTGTTCGCCATATCTCTGCACCTTGTTATGTTCCGAAATGTTGAATGTACGCTTCTGCGAACGAAGACCGACACTTATCTTGTTTTAATAAGTTATCGCTTACTATCAGCACTGACTGTGTCATATGACGCAGTTGGAATTGATGAGAGAGAGAAAGAAAGAGTTATGGTTATGGCCATGGAACGTTTGACGCATTACTGAGTTACTCTGTCCAAAGACCGGATCTCAAGCCTTCGACGGGATACCTGAGGCGGGTATAAAAGAAAACCGCTCGACAACATTTTACAAGTTAAACAGGTAAAGGGCAAGGGATAAGGGTAGGGATAAGGGTAGAGTTGCAATGGCAGGCAAGTTTACGGAATACAAGAAAATGTATATAACATCCGCCAATTAATATTTTATCTATTAATTCTAATAGTTGATGTTGCTCGCTCAATATTATATGTAAAAAGAATTTATTTTACGACATATAAATATCTTTTTTTACATTAGATAAGTTTTCTATTTATCTCATGTAAATTTAATAAACTCTTATAAATTCGTTTATCAAACTAATTTGATCTTAAATTGATATTTTCATTTTACCAATAATTTTTCTATACTTGGTTTGTTGATGCGTAAATGATTCAATTTAATGGAAAGAAAGTTATCTTATTTCGTTAAAGAGGAGAGGAATGCCTACGTCTGTGGTAAGAGATTTAAAATATCGTTTTGCTTAGAGTTTTCTTTCTCTACGAGCACAAATAAAACAAAATGGCCACTCAATATACTATTCTTAATGGTCGTCAATTGTGAAGCATCTCCGTCAATTGCAACCACTAACAGATTATTACTCGGCTCCACCCTTTATTTCCTGACACCGCTCATTCGTTCATCGATCGATATTGCCCGACGCGTTTTCCCACAAGTTTCAGTTTAATTACTACGATCAGCACAGCGGAATGAAATACCTGCGGAGTTTAATATAAAGTGGTGGAATGAGCACAGCGTTCCATATTTTATATATATTCTGTTTACACACATTTTAATCACTTTTACCCGCTTTTCTCGCTTATAATATTTGCACTTTGCAACTCTCAATTAAAAAAAACCACAAAGTCTGTATAAAAAGTCAATCATCTATGGGAAAATTTAATACCTTCGTTCACATGTAAAGTGTGCCGTTTAATCGCGTCGACTCTTTACATCTCGAGTAAGATATAGAGATATTCCTCCGTGAAAGGTAAGAGACGAATAATAGAACCGTTACCTTATTTCTTATATGAGATACGAGGGTCTCAATGTGACACTGCCACTCCAAGGCACGTAAAAACAGAAGATGCCAACGTCGCTCCAATGATCTTACTATACGCAAAGGCTGCGAGGATTGTTGCTTCTTCTCTTGCTGCTGTTCCTGTTCTTGTTCTTGTTGCTGCTGCTGCTGCTGCTGCTGCTGCTGCTGCTGCTGCTGCTGCTGCTGCTGCTGCGTGAAAACTTTGTCTCCCAATTTAACAATCGAACTGACGATACGCCCGTGCGCCTCTATGTCTCGTTGAAGTACCTGCGTACAGAAATTTAGTAATTTATCGTACACCCATTATAATCTTTGAACCAAAAAGAAAAAGAAAAATTAACAGAGAGAAATCGATGCCTACAGATTTTAATAAATCATAATATCTCGTCTAAATTATACATCCACAGCAGCTATATTAGAAAACATAAAGCTATCTAGATGCGCGAAATGAGTAGTTATATCTAACGACACCGTTGATGATTAATAATGCGGCGAGGGCCAGCGGAAAGTAAGCGCGGCTTAGGAACATGTAATGTGCAAAAACATGAACCGACACCGCGCGCACGCCAACCAGAACGTAAAGGTTAAATGCGCACGTACAAAAGAAACATTTAAAATTCTTTATTACTTCCGCGAAGTGAGTCAAGCTGTCGAGCCGGCCGATAAGTCCAGGTTCATGTTTCTTTCTCTCTCCACTTCGTGTTAACACTTGGTATCCTAGCGTGCGCGTTTGTACTCTTCCAGATCGCGCTTCGAAATTTCCTCAGGAGACAAAAGCGTTGGAATATCCTCCATCCACTAACCGTGGTCCATATTAGCCCACTTTCTCTGATAGATTGCATATGATTATGTGTGATTGTTCTACTTATCTCGCAGTACGACGTGTCGTTCCGAGAGCAGGTCCGTATCGCAGTTTGCTTTCACGCAGTGCACACTCTTCGTACGATTACCCGCTGTACGACCGACACTTTTTTTCTCCTTCTTCCTTTTACGTCGCCTCATCTCGTTGTCAATTTCTCATTCGAACAAAAGGAGCAGCGCAACGACCACTGGTGAGGAACCAGCCTCGTTATGAAAGCGCGGATATCTCTCCGACAGGATGCGAAGTGCGTGCACGCATAAATCAAGCTGCTCAGCTTGGACAACTCTATTCGCAGAAATCTTGCTATTTTGCTTATTAGAATATCCCAGTCTCCGTGGGAACAATGGAATACATTCGAATTGTAAATTGCGAGACACCGCCAACTTTTATTTCTAATATCTTACAAGACATCATGATTGTTCTATGACACGAAAGTGTACTAATGTAATATGAATTAATCATTCCTAATCTTACAGCTATCTTGTGTAATGTAAGTTAGATAATTTAGAAATTTTATAGATACTAATTTCCACCTGTTTTGATTTGCACTACATAGTTAAATATTCAGAGCAAGAAAATATGCGCAAGAATTTAATGCTTTAATTCAGCTCAACACAGTGATCACATGTAAATAAAACGATTTTTTATATATAAAACTTTGTTACTCTAAAATATCTTGAGATAATGTTTCTGCGAATTTATTGTTATTTAGTAAATCAGTCAATTTGATGTTTCGTCGCAATTTATATATTCTTCAATTTTAGGTTAAAATATGCGACTTTCATATTAATGATCCAAAACAAAGGATCGAAATGTTTATGTACGTGTTTATGTTTAAAATAAAATATCATTTGCACTGGTACGCCTCGTACAGACTTCTTACACGCATTATAGATCGAATTTCATTCGAGACTATTATCAAGAACTTTTCAGTTATTTATGTAACTTTAATTGCTTATGATGTGAAACGCATTGAATATTTATTAGGTTTCTGTCATCAAATAACTTTGAAGTAATTTTTGTACTAGCGCAAGTAATCGAATCCGCTATGTACTTTTATATCAATTGATTGATTCAATGTTGATTCAAGAATTATGCATTTAATTTTTCATATAAAACGTTTGATGTTTCGCATAAAAATTTAATTATTTATTTATTATTAATTATTATATTTATGATTTTATTATGATTGTAAAACATTTAATAATTCATGTTCAAGAGGCCACACTGTACATTTTGAATTTAGACTCACATCCCGAGTACGGCAAAATTTTATGTATTAAGACATCCGTGACATTTCGTGTAAATTACATTTCATGCTTTTCAAATAATGTACATATATGTATATAATAATTTATTCACTAGAAGAACTAAATACATTGTAGAAAGAGAGATATTGCCACTTATCAATATTGTAAACGTTTCCTCTCACAGTAAACGAAAATAAGTGAAATATGAACGATATCTTGACAGAGATCGATAACAACTTTCCGTCGACATTCCGCCTCGAGTACGCGGAATGTATATATGACTGTATGCGTGGAATGTGATAAGGAACAAGTATGGTGTGACTCGTGACAAAACGTATGCTAAGGAGATCGTAAGGGAATAAAATCTATCGCGCGTGTTTCGCAGAGATCTTAACAGCGGGTGCGCTTTAGCTTTCATGGGAAAGTTTAGCGACAGATATTAAAGAATAGTAAAGAGCGAGTTGCGCTATGCATGCGTGCGCGTATACGTTGAGAAGAGAAACACGACCAGCCTTATCCAAGGTAGGGTGTAATTTATAGTTGAATTCATAGTTAAACACAGCTGCATGATGTCAAGCTGCCGTAAGTAAGCGAGATGGAGAGATGCTGCATCGGTGGCGGTCCACGAATGCCGATTGCTGGTAGTTATTGACATTCAACGATACCACGATAGTTTCACGCCATGGAATGAAACATGCAACGTGCTACTAGTCATAGAATATTCTGCTTATCTATTCTATTTGCATAAATAACGGATAGATGTATTCATAGAACTCTAACCCATCAATTTTTTCATAGCAAAGATTTATACCATTCGGGGATATAAGCTTTCAAAAAAAAAAAACGGAAAAAATCTCGCGCGTTGCGATTGAGATCGCGGAATTAAAATCTGCAGGTTGGAATACCTGTGAAAAATTGCAAAGCAGAGTTGTATCATTGAATTATATAAACAGAGTTATACGTATAAAGAGAAAATTATTTTCTCACGTTTATACATTTATGGTTGAAATATGCTTGAAGAAGTTTTTTTTTTCCCCACGATGAAAATTAAAAGCGGCCGGTTTTTCCAGCTCTTCGACTGGTTTCCATCCTACTTGTCAGACTGTCGTCAGCTCATCTCAAGTTGAAGGCCGCGACGTTGACGCTGGAGCAATAACCTTGGCATATTGCGGCTTAGAAAATTCATCGCGTTACAAATTCAATGGGAAGGTCGACCCGATCACTTTTCCTCTCGAGTTTCACTTACGATTAAATATTTTCTGTTGCGGTATCTTCGTGACAATGACACCGTAGAAAATATTACGCGATGCAACAGGAAACAGGTTGCGCGGGCGAATGTAACGCATGACGATAATGTCATGCAAGATGCGGGCTTTCAAAGACACGCGATACTAGACACATCCATAAGCCTGTCGCACGATAGTGATAATGTCCTTGTTGGTCGAGGATGACGAGTGAAACGGCATGTCGAATCACGCGAGAACTCGCGCCGGCGATAGTAAAAGTAGATAAGTTTAGAGCGAATCTGTGTATTAAGTAATTCAACAAACTCGATATTATCTCACATTACGAAATTAACAATCATTATCGCAGGAAACCTAATTGAATTTCTACATGATGAAATGGAAAATGTAAGGCCGAAGCGGAAACCTGAACAAATTAGTTTTCTACGTGATAAAACGGAGAATAAGATCAAGGCAGTAAGACAAGTCACATAATGTAGACATTTTAATTGAAGCTAGTATCTCGAATACCTCGAGTCTTCGATGAATTAAATTAATAGTAGCACAGCAAATATGTTCTATTATCTAATACACGCGATATAACGCGATATCAGTGCGCTTGTCAAAATATTGCCTGGCTTATAACGTTAGAACTTTTACATTGCATAAGTACACGTTTTAGTTTTTAGAGCATGACTGTTCGTACACCACCGTTCGCATTCTAACCGCATAGGTTTCGATCGATGGAAAATACTGTAGAGATCACGAGGTATATACCGTGACTAGCGAAAAATCGGGACGATACCACAGAATGGAGATTAATCTGAGACGAACGAGCCGATAACTCTTTGGGCGCGGCTGTACCTTCGAGCAATTCGAAGACCAACGGCTGGCTGCTGAATCGCTTAAATTGTTTCGAAGAATAGATCATCCCACAGTACGCTCTCTACAAGGTGTTCCAGATAAATGGAGATCACAATTTTTTTTATACGCGCGTTATTCGTTCGTAAAATGCAAAAATTGCAAAAATTATACAAAAACGTGTGATTTTTGTAAAGATTTATAGGTAAAACTTTTTGTAATAAATTTCAATATATTCTGTGATAACGAAACCTGGTAATTTATTTTGTTCTGAGAACAGTTATTTAAGTTTTTTTAGAAGTAAAATAATCCGCGCGTGATTATAATTAAAATAATTATATGTGCTCAAGGAAATTTTTATTTTAAAAAGTAGTACGTACCTACCATAATAATTCTTATTTATCATTTCAGTTTACATATATTAGTTATATAGAAGATCGAATTCTTTCGTCGAGAACGCCCCATATACTTCCAACGAAGTCGCAGAAGAGCGTTGTTATTACCGTTTCTTTCAATCCAAGTTGAAAGGCTCTATCGAGAAATCTCTTTCGGCATACAATCTAATCATGATTTATCGACACGCTCTGTACGATGAGTAAGACTGTCTACTGCCACTGCCTGGAGAAAGTTAATTTGTCATTACTGTCGTTATGTTTTGCCATGTAAAATTTTTTTATGTACAACTTTTATGAAATTTTCTTTTTTGTTAATATCACATAAATTTTCGTTGCGCCAGAAAAACGATTATTTTTCAATGTTGCCTTATCCGTGCGGTGTATCTCCGTCCAACAAACGCGAGTCAACATCATTAAAGGAGTTAATGTCCTGTTAAAGAAAAGGATTCTTCCAATCTCCATCGATTCATGAGGCAGGATCAAGTTTCTACTTTGTGTGGGAAAGAGAAAGTGTACACTCCACCGGTACTAATTTCTTCACCTCCGTGTAGTCTTGCGTTTTATTCCTGAAAAAGGATGTCACGGTGTACGCCGCGGTGTATTATTTGAGGTTGTACTAGTAAAGGTGTAGAAGGTTAAATCGCAGGCAAAACGTGGTAACTGACTGTAAGGCTAAGACCACCAGCACTTAGTGCGTTCACTAAACGATTTTTACTTCCGTAACCGGCAGGACGTGCCGACGCTATCTAAGAATTCAAGATAGACCGAGGATAACTGTGTATAGCCAACTACAGTCATAGTTTCACGAGAGTAATCTAGCGGTAAGCCTCCCACATGGCACATTTTACAACAGGCACGTAGAAAAATTATCATGAATTCGTATCATTCGCATTCGTATCATTTGTGCATTAGTATTATTTTATCTTGGCAAAATCTTACGGTTTCTCGTCCTCTTTTATGTAATTTCCTTCTATTACATATTTTTATTATACTTAGCTATTTCTT
>Ga0157364_1003888_pt1 | contig 14686 bp, 13 predicted proteins | sample AttsexASBM2_FD_111476 | JGI IMG/M metagenome (GOLD analysis project Ga0157364, IMG submission 111476) | Fungus gardens microbial communities from leaf cutter ant in Ribeirão Preto, State of São Paulo, Brazil - Atta sexdens ASBM2 | ecosystem: Host-associated > Fungi > Mycelium > Unclassified ... | reverse complement strand
TTGGTGTTTCGACAGTTCGTATAAAAATGTGGGGGGTGGGGGGGGGGGTGTGGGGGTGTTGGGGGGTTGGGGGGGGGGGGGGGGGGGAGGGTTCGTACGTATAGAAATTGATCGTTTTTGAATAGAATTTGCCGATCAGAACGAAAACTTACATAGTCCTCCTACCTTGGAGGTCTTGGCGTAGATCGCTGCAGCTCTGCCCGGCATTCGCCTGGCCGACGGCGGCGTTCGTATGGCGATGGCGGATGGCGGACGTGGCGGTCACGACGGGTCCCCCCGGGCCAGGACTCGGGGTACGCGACGCGGGTGGCAGCCCCAGGAGGGAGTCAAGTACGTCCTCCAGGGTCGTGGAGCCCGGGCTCGGTTTGTTCCGCAGAAGAGCTGCCGTCGCCATCGCCTCGTCCGTATCGCTCTGGCCCGATCCTGATCATCGGTATCATGCGGGGGTAAAGAAGAGACAGAGAGGTTTGCGTCATCCTCTTGGCCTCGAAAGTGTACGTGCGCGCGTACGTGCGCGCTTATGTCGTATTTATGTACGTGTACTTTTATGTGTATGCATTTAGTGAGAACGAGATAAGCCTTTCCCCATTTTCCATTAACTCCGTGATTAATAATAAAGCGATTACTTTCTCGTTGCCCTCTTAATCTGATCCCGTTTTACGAAAGGAGGCAACTGCGTGTGCATGTGCATGTGTGTGCGTGTGTGTGTGTGTGTGTGTGTGTGTGTGTGTGTGTGTGTGTGTGTGTGTGTGTGTTTGTTTACTTTGAGTGAAAATGGAATAAAATATCCAGGATTCCAATGACCCCTTTATTCCATTATGAATAAAGCCCCCAACAAATTTCCCCATATTGCGTCTTTTTTGATTAATTTCGTTAAATTTCTCTTGGCCTCGAAAAAGCATACGTTCTTCATACTAGGGAGATGACAAACTTTTACGTATCTTATTATAATAGTAAATGCGACAGACGCGTGATTGCAGCCGACCGAAGTTACCGCAACTTGCGGCTAGAAAAATAATACATCTAGTTATGTGCCAGATCAAGTTTACATTTCGGGACCGCTAATTGTATATCGATCGTTCGATCGATCATTATTTAATGTCATCAATTGTGCTTTACGCGCGCATAAGTGCGGCTGTTAAATTACATATGAAAAGACAGAACTCGATTGCTGACATCGTAGCTGAGAAAGCAACAAAATTCTGCAGCACTTACCGTGACACAAGCAGAGCATGGTACACAATGCGACCGAAATAAATGTATGTGGACAATGTTCACATAGGTGACCGTGACATTAAATCGGTTCTTGCAAAAAAACACATATAAACATACACAATAAATGTTTTAACAAAATATTTACCAATTCGTGAAGTGAACCGATTTAATGAAAAAACACATAGGGGTGAGAAAAAATAATTATATATAATTATAATTATGTATATAAAAAATAATTATACATATACATATATACACACACACACACACACACACATATATATATATATATATATATGTGTGTATATACATATGTATATATGTATATACACATGTGAATGTATAAATGAACGCGGGAACAAAGAAGTTTACGGAAACACAAAGAATGACGACAATAATTTATTTGTTGCCAGGAATAATAATTACGCTCTACAGACAAATGATAATCGTTGACACGTCCGAACAATAAGTACGGAACCGTTTAAAGAGAGACAGAGAGACCAGGGGAGCACCGGGCACACAGAATCATCGCGAGATCATCGTTCTTGTCATCTCATGATTCACACGATCGAAATCTTTTATATATAATATCACTCGCGCACTCAATATACATCGATAATAATAACAAAATAAAAAAATTATTAAGGCACAGCAAGAGACAGAACGAGACGTGCGCGCGTGAATCTGCGTGCTTCGGAGCCATAATTAAAATGTAATAACAATAATAATAATAATAATAATAATAATAATAATAATAATAATAATACAATTAAAAATAATAACGATAATGATAATAATAATATCGATGCGCTCGTAACACATAATAAACACGGTATGCGCGCGTTTTACATAAGTAAATCTAATTAATACAAATATGTGTATACACCTGTACAGGTTCTACAGGTGTTAACGTAAAGTGGACAGCTTTACAGTAAACATACATGAACGCAAATAACTACTGACAATGTGGTGAGCAAGGAGAGAGGAGGGGAAATAAAATGGTTAAATTAATATAAAATTAATATCTCCATACAATGATATACGGGAGCGCTTTTTAATTGTTCCTTTATCAGCGAACAGGAAGGGGAGCGAAGGGTCGTCGACACGTATCGTAAACAAAGTAAGAAAGTGTAACTACAAAATTCTTCGCGACGAGCTCTCTCGCATGAGCGACGACAAGAATGAAAAGGAGAGAGAAAAAGAGTGAGTGAGAGACAAGAGAACGCGCGTGGAATGGAGAATTTTTTATTTTAAAGTTTTTCGCTGTATGTGCGAAAAAGTCCGCGAAAAGCGCGACTCGAGTATGCACTTCTAGTTTCCCGAGAATCCTCGGGCACGTAAGCTGCAATCAGATAAATCGTGACGTCGCTAAATATTAATGCAACGAATTCGTCTCGTTTCATCGTCATCTCGAGTCTCGCTATTCGATTAAGTCTGATGATATCCACTTGAAAACATCGCTCTCGAATAGAAAATTCTCGACAGTAAAAGCTTTTGATGAACGAAGTCTATGATTATTCGCAGCTTCGAAGGTTTTACTACCGAGAGTTCATTCCCGAGGTACAAGAGAGCTCTCAAGTGGATGTATAGCTTTATCGTTTTGTAGTCGCAGTGATAAACCTTCGAGAACGAGAAAAGAAAATATATTGACTCGAGTCGGCTTTGTAAATTAATTATTAACTGAGTCCTGGAAGCTCGATTAAGCCTCGCGCACCTGCGGCTCGTCCGAGCGCGCAATGAAAGCTGACGAAAACGAGGACGGAATGAAGGAAGATAACGATTATCGATATGTGGGCGTAAGCTCTAATCACCGTCATGATGACGATAAAAAGCTCGCGGTCCCAGAGAGAATTATGAGAGTGCCTCTAGGATGTTGTACCTATGTCCACACGATAAAAGCATACGACGAATAAACATTATCTTTAAAGATCATCGTAATATTTATCACGTAGAACGATTCGTAAAAACGAGAAAATAATTAATATTGATATGTTTATTATATCAATTAAATATACTTTTTTTTTCAAATTCTCTCTAAAACTAATTACGTTATTTCATACGAGATTTCATTTCTTTTGATTTAATTTCTAATCTGCAGGAAAATCTCCTCAAGAGATCGTCTTCGTCAGTTTCGCGCGCTCAGCGATGGGTGGAGTACCGAAAGTAGCCGGATGCCGAAAGTTTCGCGCGTCCGCTAGGCGAGCAGCAACTCACCGCGGTGATGATGTTGCTGTTGTTGCTGGCGATGCTGGTGACGCTGATGATGGTGATGATAGTTAGAGAAGGACGTAGGCGACGGGCCGGCCGAGGATGCCTGAAGATGCTGATGGCGCACGTCATCCCGGCTGGGTGTCAGGTCCAGGTAGAGTCCGGATGCGGCCGAGTCCTGGCAGCTGCAGGACTCGGTGCCGGCCGCGTTGCAGCAGTCGCCGGCCTCCTGATCGGTCGCCAGACTCATAGGTGTCTCCGGCGAGTCCACGGGCCGCGTGCCGACGAACGAGCTCTCCATCCAGCACAGCCTCACGCTCCCTTCGAGGTGCCGACACAAATGCGAGAGCGATTAGGCCCGGGTCAGTAAGTGACCCTTCGCGTCGACGTCGGAAATTATTCTAATCGAGGACTTTTATAGGACCTCCCAGTCCTATTTCTTTTCGTGAAAAATCTACTTGTAATTTTTAAGATTTCCAAAATCTTAAACGTGACTCAAACTTTGTAAATTATACGAATTTATCTGATTCTAAGAGGATCAGAGCCAAAGAACTTGTTCTTAAAATATTTCTGATCACAATAAACTATTACTTTGTACATTTCGTTTTTCTGCGATTACAGGACATTATAAATGCATTAATCTAACTACAAATTTTAATCCTTAACGCTGAATAAGTAACTGCCACGTTCTTGTACGCGCGAAGTATCATGGAAGAAGCTATTCGTGCACATACGTGTTATATAATACCAAGGGGATATATAATCTCTTTCATTATAAGGCTCTCCTGACGATTAGGACCCGACGATGCGGGCATTAACTGTCTTTATTGATCCTATAAACGTCTTAAGTAGTAGAAGCATATGGGTATTGAGAGACAAATAACAAAGGAAATTAAAAATAATATCAAATAAATTTGAGAACAGCAGTAATCATACGTGATTTTATCCTATTCCTTTTAAAATTTTGTATAAGAACGTTCATAAATCTATCTTGAAGAGTAACATTAGTGAAGCTAGTCAAAGTTTTGTTAGTGAATAGTAAGTTATATGAGAAATATTTAAATAAGCAGCGAGTTAATCATTATTATTGATATCATATACAATATGTTAGTATAAGCGTTAAGTTTCAATACACGTCACAGCATCTGAAAGATATCGAATCAATCAAAGTTTTAGTGAGTTTTACAAAGTTTGCGATTTCGACTTCACACAAAGCTTTTTATTCCAGTCCTCTAATCTTTTCCAATTTACACCTTCGATATTACACCTCGCAGACAATTCATTTGCGAGGTTCGCGTCGAGAAAATGAAAGGAGAGGAAGAAGAGGTGTTTGAATTTCAGGGTAATCTATTTCGGTGACGATGGTCATGAGACACTATCGAAATAGCAGCGACTCGTCTCGACGACACGCTCTCGTGCAGCGTTGAGATTGTCCGAGAAGGTCACGATCTGGTGTTGACTGCAACACTAGATTTCAAAATCAAGAGACACATTGTCGATCGCGTTATTTTGTAACGTAAATTGATAGCCGTACACATCCTAACTGGAGTGCTTTTTGATAAATGAGTATCAAACGTTGTTCACGTTTCTATCATCTCTTATTTCTAAAACAGGAGCGTCAGAGCTCAAATAAGATCAAGAAAGAAGACTGAACTGACTTTTCTTGTAATAATCTTAAAGGCGAAATCTAAGGGCACTTCTGACATCGAAATCATGTGATGGATTTAACCAAGGATCATCTGAGATCTGAGAACACTTACTTCCTATCAATGGATTTATTTATATCCAAAGTGATACCGGTCGCAAGAGATGCGAGGAGATGCGCACCGCAATTCAAAACGCGGAAGATGTAGACTAAGTACTTAGCACACTTGAATACTTGTACCATGTTAAAGTACGACACGTGTGTGCGGGCCACTTGCAAGAAGCACTCTTACCGCTATGACTTGCATTCAGTGCCTCAATGGCGAACGAGAAGAAGAGTCTTCGTTAGACATTAAGATAGCTTAGAATTTTGTATTTAATGCAAGGCGGTTATTGCGACTTAAATTGAATTTTTGATACCTTGCGGATGTATTTAACAAAATGAAATGTCGCGTGATAATTTTGAATTAAGATAGTTTTGAATTAATTAAAAGTTTCATAATTTGAATTTCCATTAATTTCCATTAATTTGCATTAATTCGAAATGATTTATATATGTAAATTTCACAATAATAATATATTTTACTAAAATGTAATATAATAATTGGGGTTCAAATGGAGAATTCTAAGGGTGCTCATTATAGAAATAAGAAAGTATTTTGAAACGCGTTTCTAAGTGAATCTCTCTGAGAAACTACATCCCGCGGGACCCTTAAAATTCTTTAATCCGAGAAATCGGGGGGGGAGGGGGTATAAATATTAAAAACCGACCTGTTTTGACCTCATCGATGCGCAGAGCCAGCTGATGCATACAGAGACAAAGAGAGAGACAGAGACAGAGAGAAAAAGAGAGGCAGCTTGCAAAGGAAGATAAAAGAAGACATTAAGAAAATAGGAAAACTCAAAAATTACCTTCGTGACGGAGAGCAAAGGTGATGGTGGTTGTGATGTTGATAGGATGGTATATTTTTTTTGTGGCTGAGGGGGGTTGCTTTAGTGCTCACCTCTGGGGCTGGTAGACCTCGCTCCGCCCCTGTCATCCCAATCTTCAGGTCGAGGTCGAGGCGAGAGCCGGCCGCCACCGCCTCCGCCGACCTCCTGGCCGCTCTGCACATAGTGCACGATAGCTGAGGTCACCTCCTTTATCGAGTTCCGTACTTCCAGTTGCTGATTCGTTGTCTGTTGCTGCTGCTGCTGCTGTTGCTGTTGTTGCGAAACAAGCATGAAATCCATTCCGGACAATTGAAGATTTATTATGGATACACAAAATTGACATTTCGACTCAAATTAATTCCATCCAGAACGTTATGTTTTGTTATTTTAATATTGAGAATTTCGAGAACCAATTATTCTCAAGAATATTTTTAACCGATTCTTCTAAAGCAATTATAATCATTCATTGTTTCGAGTGTTTGGAGAAATATAGAAATTATTATCTGGAGCATTAAAAAACAAAAAAATAAATATTCACTCGTATATATGGAAAGCAACATAAATAATCTAATTATTGTCAGAAGATTATGAATAAATTATTTAAAATATATAAATATTTTATAACATATATGTAATTATTGACATTATAATATTCATGAAAGAAGTAATTATTTATTTGTATAATCCATTAGATAGAAACAAATTTTACGACGATAAATGGTTTTTAAAATTATTACCATCATTAAGGAAAAAGCTTTAGAATATAAGAATCTGAAAAAATGCATCATGTGAAGTGTTTTTCAAGGAAGAAACTGTGAAAGATACGAGACGACAGGAGCTTTCCTGCCAGAATTTCTAATTTTAGAAAGCGGCGATGCGCTTGCGTACTGTCTACGGAAATTAAAAATAAATTGCACAAAGAGCAAGATGCAAAAGATGCAAATAGAGGGATCAGAGGGTGGAACGAAAACGAATCGCAAGGGATCGCGTTGTTTAGTTTTCGCTTTCAAAATCCATCAACAAATATAAATATACGACGAGTGTGCGTAAACTTAAAATGTGTAACACACAGCTTCATACAATCACGAATATCGATTCACAAACACACTAGAATTCTAAGGTCTGCTGACGTAAGAGAAGTCGTGATGTAAATCGGTGACGTCAATAATTTCCACGAGGCATTTTGTATTTGCTGACGCGTTTGCGCTGAATTATATAAGGGAAAATTGCGTTGAATGATAGATAATACAGACAATTTTAATTTGCCATGAGATTAAATCCATAAGAAGAGGGGATTATGAAAATCGACAGAAATGACAAAAAAAAAAACAAGGAGATAAGTTAGAAGAAAGGGCTTCTTTTTTTGTCATGCACTAACCTTGTTTGCGGCCTGCAGTTGGGGAAGAATACCCTGAGCAAGACGTTCCGCCGGCGTCCGCGGGTTGGTCAATCGTTCCTGAGAACGCCAGCCCAAGTAGGGCTGCCGGTGATTGAAGGACGACCTGGCCGAACTCGCGGGTGAACTGCCGGCGCTGTTCAGCAAACTGGTACTCCATCTCGAGAATACGGGAGGTGTGGGACTGGGACTCAGAAGGACACCTGGAATATAAGAAAAAAAAACGGATGTTAATTATATATACAGTTAAGCTACAAAACCTAACAAAATAAAAACATATCTGTGATTATTCATTCCCTAAAACTTTTAGAGTAAATTGTCACTTTGAAGAGAGAAATTTCACTAATAAAGATCGAAAATTGAGCCACACTCTTTTTCAAGACTAGTTCAATTTTCATTCTCTACTCTGTTAAATCTATAGTGTCAAATTTAACGTGAGTCTGCTCCTACTAAATATATCGTTATTTTATACTAAAACAATGGTTATATTTGGTTATACAGTGTCAATTTAACACTATACAGTGTAAATTGACACAATATAGTGTCAAATTTAACTATCGTTTTGGTAAAAAATAATGATATATTTAGTAGAAGCAGTGGCGACTCACGTTAGGTTAGGTTAAATTTGACACTATAGATTTAACAGTGTAGAGTGAGATTCCATCAAAGAAGTTAGAGAGCACGAATTGCACATTAAATATTTCCCCCTTTTTCTTAATTTGTTGAAAGTTTCGGATTTATAACACTTAATTGTTTTTAAAATCGATTATATTTCGTTGCTGGTTCAAAGATAACTCAATCTCACCTGTGGTCGGCTGTCGATTGGAAGACGATGAGAGGGATGATAGGGAGGTGGTCTTGGAACCGAGGGCGCGCCATCCTCCATGCTGCGACGCGTCGGAGTGCCTTTTCAGCCGGAAGCCGTCGCGGGCAGCGGGTGAATTCTTGTACCAGTCGGGCACATTGAGTCGTTGCAACGATCGCTGCACCCTAAGCTCGTGCTCACTCGGCACGCGCTCGCCCACTTTCTGCAGCTCATTCTCCGGCGGCTGTAATGACAAATTCATGTTCGTGTTCTTCAGCAGTTCCTCAATGGACAATTACGAAAGCTCTCACGATAAATTAAAAGAAATATTTCTCGCTCACGTAAGTTCAGAGATGAAAATGTCGATAATAATTGAAAAATCACCAACAGAATCTTAGATACGATAGAACGAAAAAGTTCAAATAGAAAAATTGAAATTAGAATTGACAATAATTAATTTTAACAATTTAAATCCTTGAACTTAAATGGTTGATGAACTTATCTTGCGCAGTCCATCTTGTGCGTTATCTATATTACAAATAAATAATTAATCTAATTTCTATAAATGTTTCTCTCAAATTCGTTCGTTATGAAAGAAATCGATTTTGACGAAGAATAGACATGAATGTTTCGGGACACTCAGTGATGTGTGACACACAGAGAATACGTGGTTGTCGTGTGAAGCATCGTGCGAGATATCAATCCTGTTCTGCGAAAGTTTCAGAGACAAACCTGCGCGAAGGTCGATACGACGAGATCCTCGTCGCAGCTTCTCGCCGCACTCTCGATCAAAATTCGACACGCCGCGCTATTAACGAACTCGTGAGTTGCCATCATCGTGCCCTGGTCTCTTCTCAATCTATAATCGACCATGCGAGTCCTTTGAGACGCGTCAGGAGCGATCACCGATCTGGGAATGACACTCCATTTTATTCCACGGACCCGCTTCTATTTTCAGAGCATTTTCAGACGACTGAAGCTATATTGCTAAAACTATCTGTATATAAAAAATAATTCTAATTATTTTTCTCTATACGTCATATTATTAGTTCGATTTAATAAAAACAAGATTTCACACGCAGGTATGTCATTTTAGAAAAAAAGTTAACGTTGATAATTTATAAATTTTGACAGATAACATTGACAGTTCCCATTTAGAAATTTGTATTAGCAGCTTGCCATATTTTTAGAAAAAAAATTAATGATTTACAAGTTTTAACAGATATCGGTTCTCATTTAGAAGTTTGTCACTGTTACCAGCTCCTTCATATTTCTCATTGTCTTGAATTCAATGCTAATCGTGCGACGGCTACATAACGGATGCACGTGACGAACATGCTCGTGATTTTCATACACGGAGTCTAACGGGACTAACTCAGAGAGCGAATGGCTTCCACGTCTTCTGTCTTCTCTTTATCGAGCGAGGGAGTAGTTCATCAAGGCACACACGTGTACGAATCGGCCTAAGGAAAATATTTTTCAAGATCGTTGAATTTTCCTCCGCATGTGGGATGAAATGCGCTCTTCATAAATATTTTATCAACTGAAACTCCGTTCCTAACATCCACTCTAAAAAGCAAGCGAAACTAAGCAATCATATTTTCAGTATTAGTTCGTTAAAATCATCTCGCGAAGATGAGAAATTTTCGCTAAAATCGAAATACATTCTTGTCAAAATTATAAAACAATTACAAAAATAAGTTGTTTAAATAATTCATTGCAGAAGGATTAATCCAGAAACAGATTTTAATACATATATTTCTCGAAATTTTATCTTTCGATAAACTGCAACATTCACTAGAAGTTCAATAGGCGGAAAAGTAATGAATGATATCTAGTTATTTTTGATAGCAAAAAAAGGACGTAGCTCTTGATAGATTTTCCAATGCAAACACAAAACGGACAACAGTGATACAAGTTTCGAGGCCAAGGCTGAATTGTGTGAGCGGAATAGGAATAATTTGTGTGCGGAAGTGTGAGGGGCGTTTACGTAATACGAACGGGAAGAACAAACAGCAATAGGCATTCGTTTCATAAAATCGATTTCGTGAATCGCTAAATTTCTTATAATATTATATAAGTCAAAGTCGCCACAAATGACACTAATAAGATATTCGATAGTATAACCTTTAGAAACCTTATTAAAGTCTGAAAACATGAATCTTAATAAAATTATAATCCGAATATTGACTCAATTAGACGGCGAATCTAGAAATTGAATTGGAGCAACTAACAAAAAGAGACTAAAATAGAACGAGCTTGATAGAGGTAACATTGACATTAAAAGCCACAACACATAAAAAAAACTTAAGCAATAAGTAGCAACGTAAGTATAGTAAATAAATTGACCAATCACAGTAAAGACCGTAAAACCATACCGTAAACAGCAGCAAATCCAACAGGTTGATTTATTTACTGCTTACGTCTTATTGTTTAAGCTTTTTTGTGCACTTTAATTCATAATGTCATCCAATTAAAGTTATTTTTAATCATTTTTATAAATCGTCAATTTAACTAAAATAAAGACTAAACGATTTAATTCAAGAAACTAAACATTAACAATTTAACTCAAATTTATCTATTATTTATTAAATGTATTATTTATTAAATGTACGTCATTGATATGAATGTTGTTTGCTTTGAAATTAATCGTAGAAATGAATTAATTTACATTTTGAAGTTAAGAAAGTACACATAGAAGTTAAGAATATTATAACTTTATTAAGAATGTTATTTAACTCAAAGGATTGGATTATTATTACTCCTTTGATATCTAACAATGTATATGCACTAAGACTTCATATTCCGTTTAAAAGAAAAAAAAAACATCAAGGTTTGATATCGCGTTGTGGACGCATTGCATAACGGACGTCTCGGATGTTGAGACACGGAGATGCAATAATGCTAATTTAAATTACGGACCGTCGTCTTTTCCATCATCGCGTCATCGCGTTGTTCCCATCAATTGACGCGAATTAGGGGAAAGCCACGTCAAAGAAGGCGTAGTGCATCTGCCATTAAGACGGCCAAAGACCCCGCATCTCTTTCGCTGCAAATGCATGTGCATCGCGTCGATGTATCCTGTTCTCGCTGCATCCGCGAATGCAACCGCGGCGTCGCCTACGATATTTCGATATTAACAAACAGTATCACTTTTCAAACACAATTTTTAATCTACGCGTATAAACAAATTATTTAAGTTCCAATTATTACACGTACAATAATTTTCAATATTTAAAATGTTGAATGTTTTTTATTATTATACGTGTACACTCTTATAGTAATGAAAAAATTTAAACTGCTTTTTCAAATTCTAGATTTCTTTAAAAATTAATTCTACAAGACAGATCGATGTTTTTTTTTCCAATTTTACAAGAACTTTGAAAATTCCTACCGCGCGCATTCTTTATTTATATGCCTTAGTTATTCAGCTATGTTCAGATATGTTGATCGCATTAACTATTCGTCAAAATTACATACACGCGCATAAATTGTATAGTGTAACACATATAATATCGTGGATATAGTTTTAATAGTTGTGTACCATCGATTTTATAGTCATATAAGAAAAGAAAGAAATCTGCGCCGAGGCTTTTATCATTCATTGTTAACCGCCATCGATTGCAATATTGTTTTCGAAGGCTGGCCTTAATAATACACCCACACCAATACGGCGGAAGTTGCAGAACTTTTCCGCAACCGCTTGAAACTTTGGAATTGCGAACGGCAGACTCGTCTTATGTCTAAATAATTTCTGCCGTCTTATCAGAGAAATGTTGGTTGAAAGTATATTACGATAGTCAACTAAAGTCGAGAAAATGAACAACTGGTATGGTCAAATCATTTGATAAGAGCAAAGTTACCGATAAGTCACACAAAACTATAGTATATTATTCGTACTTTAAAGTAGCTGATAATCGAGAAGTTAGCGGTATAATTTACACAAAAATATATTATTTGTATTTTAAAGTAAAAGTCAATATTAGGTTTATTAAATTTTATTTTGAAAAACAATAAATCAAAATAAGAAGTTCATTTTCTCTTCTCTTGATTTTTCAATCATCGAGTTGTTCTGTTTCTTTTTTATTTTATTTTGAAAAGTTATAATTAGATTGTAATAAACATAATTCATTTAATTTATTTTTTAATTGATATTTGCTGAAAACCACTAACTGCCTTTTTTTTTATCTAAAGACCTTTTAATAAGACCTTTTAATAAGAGTCTGAATACGAATCGCAATTTTATATGTAAGGTAGCAGCTTTAACAAAATCTGCGAGAGAGAAGGATATACATTTACCATTTCTTTCTCTTTTCTATTCTGTCTTTCTCTTATCTATTTCTCTCTCTCTTTCTCAGAAATTGTTCAGAAATGTTAATAACATGGCAAACCAATGTGGCTTTCTCACATCCAGATTTTTATTAAAGGGTCTCTAGTTTTGACCAAAATATCGCCTATGGGAATTTAACCGCTCATTGCGGTTCGCACATGCGGCACGCATATGCTCGCCGTGTGCAAATACACCGACACGAATACTTATAAATGCGTGCGAACGAACCTTCGTGCAAAGTCGCACTTCGCGGAGAACAGAAAGTCGTCGTTTTATTATGCGAAAGGTATAAAGAATTCTACGTGCAACTTTTGTTCCGTAACTTTCTAATTCAAGGTTTTTTTTTGTGTTCATTGATGCGTTGATCTCTCGTGACAGATCTTTGATATGATCTTTGCACTTTGTGATTAATCAAAGAAACCTTTATTCATAAATTTATTAAACCTTTTTTCATTAAATTTTTTCGTTAAACCTTTATTCATAAATCGAGCCGTTAGTTGATATATAAAATAATAGGTAGTCCCATTATAATCCTACGATACGATAATTCATGAAACATTTATTTCCCTAGAGAGATTATGGAGACTAGCCTAGTGTAAAGTTGAAATAAAATATTCAATTATTACGCGGCATTAAGATTATATATCACTCAATTATCGGCCCCTCGGTGTTTACGACACTGCACATGGCAGCCCGTATCGTAGATACACGTGGGCACGAAGAGCGCCCACACGTCGCAGATTCTCGCTCGGCCTTCGACTCTCTTACTCGCCGCGCGTATTAACGTTTCACGCAACTGCCTCGTTCTTTCACCGCCCAACACCTAAACGATCTAACGCAATCGACACCGCGACTTTACGGAATCAGCCTGAAGAAAACAACGCTGTCAAAAAACTTTTAACGACAAGACTATTCCTCTCTAATTACTAGCATATTTGAGAATTATGAGGGTCATTTTTTATGAAAGGATATATAATTGTCGTAGCTTTTTACTCGTAATTAATAAAAAGTATTCGTTTAAAAAAGTGCTCATTTTACACCAAATTTTTTTACTTCATTCGAACAGACTTTTGAAACTTGATATCGAAATAATCCACATTCAAGCTGTCATGAGGATTAAAGCCATCCCTGCTGGGGTGGAGTTGCTTCCCCTGTTATACGAAGATCTTTCAAATGAAATAGGGTGCTAAAGTAGGTCAAATACAAGGACGACACAAGAGTTAACAACAAAGGGTCAACTTCTGGGCAGTCCTCGAAAACACAATATCGCTCTTCGTATTTCACTTAAAGGTTACAGAAAATTACTATTGAAAATTGAAAGATGACAAATTATTTTCAATTTATATAAAGGCTATACATGTGTGCTATAATTTTCATTAAAAGATAATAACTTTCTCATAAAAAAAAAAGATAAATATATAAATATACATGCATGTATATGCTATAATTTTTGTAAAAAGATAAATTCTATTAAAAAAAAATAAATATAATAAATCTTTTATACATTTCCATAAAAAAATAATGAATTTTTTATTTTTCTAAAAGAACATGAATTTTTCAACACTCCAATTCTTATATCGACAGATCTTCTCAAAGCACAAGTATCTGATTATTTCATAGTTTTTTTCACTTAAATATATTTCTATTATCTCTAAAGATATTTCTTTTTATTTATTTAAAATTATTTCTAAAGTTATTCTACAATCTAAAGTTACTCTACATAATGCTTATATAATATAATGCTACCGATATGCGTCCGGTTGGCGGAATGTCGACTGCTTTCCCGATCTCGACATGCCAACTGCAACAGAAGCGTGTGGGATACGGGCGCATATGCAGGTGCAGTGAGACTTGCGAATCGATTTGCGAGAGCCTATACGCGACACAATTTCGTGTCCCGACGAGACCAGACGGGACAAAACGAGACGAGACGGACGGGCGCTGGCATGGTTTGCGACATTTTCGTGAAAATGAACCGGAAATGTTGGCCCGAATCGCAACAAGCTGTCGAGGACTCTCTGACACAAGTAGGAGTGTGAGAAATTCTCTGGAAGTTGTCCGAGAGTTCGATGCCAAAAAATATTTGAAATCTAATTTGCCGAAGAATTGATTTATTTTAATCATCTTAGAAATTAATCAAATAATAGAAAAAAAT
>Ga0157364_1003887_pt1 | contig 14689 bp, 4 predicted proteins | sample AttsexASBM2_FD_111476 | JGI IMG/M metagenome (GOLD analysis project Ga0157364, IMG submission 111476) | Fungus gardens microbial communities from leaf cutter ant in Ribeirão Preto, State of São Paulo, Brazil - Atta sexdens ASBM2 | ecosystem: Host-associated > Fungi > Mycelium > Unclassified ... | reverse complement strand
TTATGTATTAATTTTTTACATAATATTTGCGTTACTTTTTAAATATTCATTTTGTATTAAATTAATATAAAAATTTGGGTGGATCATTTGAGACACATGAAATGTATTAAAATATTATATAAACACAAATTTTTCAATTGTGTGTTGCAAAAAGTTTTGATATTTTAGCTTGAGCGTTCTATATAATTATTTTAATAGTCCAATAAAAATTATTTAGCTAAATTTTAAGGTAACTTCAAATCGTTCTTTATCATGTAGGATTTGCTAATTTCCATCTTAAATGAATTAGATAAAAAATTGTTCCGATCGAGGAAATGATCCTCTTCTTATTGAATCGCTATAATATATCCCTTATATGAATTGTTAATCGGATTTATCTTTGAATACCACGCTTCGCCTATTGTTATTACACTCGACTGACGTGTAAATATGTTGAAAAGGGAATGAATATCGTGTTTTATATCGCGATTGTTGAGAAGTACATATGACACCTCGTAGGAAGACGTTCTCATTCTGCCATTGTTTGCTGCCTCCACAGACACCGAGATGCACAATGGACTATCCGTTAAGAATCAATTTATTAAGTGGCTATTGACGTTTGAACGTTATTGCTTTACTTGCGTCAGCATGCGCCGGTATACAAACAGGCGTTGAAACACGAACTACGCCAACAAACGCTCGGAAGAAGACACGTTTGCCTTGAAGACGACGCGCGAATTGTAAATCGGTAAACACAACGAGTTCTATTTTGTTCGTTTTAAATGAAACAGAACACGTGGTTTAAACACTTATTTCACATTTTCCTCAATAAAATGTTTGAGGTAAGTCAGAATATTTTTATATTCTTGCAGATTGTATGCTTTGTTAACGTCAATAATACTAAATATAATAGAAAAATAAAATTAAAAATAAGTACAAATATAATAATAATATTTTGTACCGAGTTTTGTCATCATTTATGGTTTGTCTAAGTAATTCAAATTTAATTTGAACTATTAAAGATTAAATCGAAAAATGTTATTTAATTCTGTTACTACTCGAGTAAAAAGAAATTTTCGTGAGATATAACATTTGTGATATTTAATGATATTTTTAAGGATTTGTGATATTTTGAATTTATGAAGATATCTGAAAAAAAAATATATATATATTTAAAAATTTATCAGATTTTACAAGTTTTTTTATGGAAGTTATAGAATGAGAAATCTTAAAATACTTCAGACTTCATTTGAAAAATTCTAGATAAACTTCCTCAGCATTATAGAAAAGTTCCAATTCGTATAAAAAAAAATCTGAGAAATCTTTAAAAGTTTTTAAACTCAGAAAATCTTAAATCTATATAAAAATTTTCAAAAATTATATTTAAAAAAATGTACAGAACAGTAATGAGTAACTTCAAGTTATTATTTCTAACGTTTTAGTTATTTTTACACATAACGTGTTAACCTCGCGCGAATTCTTTGCTCCGCAGCCTCGCTGAATCATCGTCCGCGTTTGTCTAATGTCACTTAAGGAAATCGTTTTTTCGCATATTTTTCCGTCAGGGTTGATTCGTAATCGATCGCTTTAAGCTAGAAGGTTCGCGTAACCGAGCACAATTTCTCGACGCGATGCACGTGCGATCGTCTCTCTCGTGTGCAGCCTTGAAGAGCGGCGACATTACCGAGGGCCTCGAGATTATCCATCACGATTACACATCTACATTAAGTTTCCGTTCGTTCTGGCCTTAGAGCGGCATTTACCACGATTCCACGTAGGACGACCGCATTTCTATCTACGGAAAAAGAGACGGAGCGCAAATCGACTTTAATTGCGACGCGACACCGCTGCATTTGGAATGCGGTCGCAGATTCCCATGCGGGATCGAGATTAACGTGCTTTCGTATCGATCGGAAAAGCGGCGGTTTATTTGGAAGAGGCGAGCGTGTCTGAGACACCAAATTGCACAGCTTCAACAAAGTGCAAAGTTAACAATATCATTTTCTTCAAAGGAGCTGTTGATGATTTTGTTCTTGAGCATAAATCGTTTGATAGTAACGAACGCGAGTCATCGCGGGACGTTAAACTTGTCGTATCATGAGTATCCTTCGAGATGACGGTAATTACAGCGTCTAGTTATACCGTTTCACGAAACTCCTGTCACTCATCGCGCTTTTACTGTCAGCACGCTTGCCTTTCAAACTTTTCGTATCTAAAACGTGACATGTATGTATGAAATAAGTTTGTTTTTTCTTCGTTCAATCTTCATTTCACGCTTCATTTTGTGCTTTAATTGGAAGATAATATGCTTCTCTTTACATGAAGATTTATACATGGATACAAAGCCATCTTATAAGCAATATTATAGTATTTAAAGTATTTTACTTTTTTTATCTATTCTAATAACTAATAAGATAAATTTTACTCTTAATTTCATACAATGCCAAATTATACCCAATTTAAGTTATTTTTAATCATTTCTACAGAGATCTTAATATCACTAATTTAACTAAAATAAAATAATTTAATTAAAATAATTTAACTAAAAAATGTAGTAAATTAAAAAATTGAAATTTAATTTATTACTAAGAATAAGTGGATATAATGTTAATATGAACAAAACCGTTTCAAGCTGTGTAATGTCTTAATGCTAATATGGGTCTGTGATTGGTTTATGACATTTTACGATTGTACTTAAGATGGTCTTAAGTATAAGAATCCATTATGAATATCGGTCTTAAATTTATTAAATATCTTTAATTTACATATGTAAAGTGCGTGCTACAAAGAAAATTTTATTGAAAAGAATTATATTCCTAAGAATTATTCCCTATCTGCTAAGAGATATACTCCAATAGTTTCTCGAGCGATATCATATACATACATTTCCCCTGGGAACGCAACCCATCTTATTCCTCTCGAAGAGCAATTTTACACCCGGCTTGTTGCAAAAGCGAGCAGAGTTGGGTGCCCGACAGGCAATTCGGTACTTTTCCATGAGACTACATGAGTACGTGTACGAGGGGATCGCACGTCAGCGCTAATGAAAGTACCATGAGCATGGAATTTTTGCCGACCTCCGCGACGAACTGTGATGGTCGAATCCGTTTCGTCGGATCGATTCTCCGCTGCTTAATCTGCGCTGGTCGGAAAACAGCTTGGTAAATTATACAGTTTCGTCAGCAATTAGAAAAGTTCTCCTCATCATGCCGATTATCTGATCGAGGTGCACGTAGAACGAAGCAGCACAAAACACAACCAAAAATTTTCTTTAGGGCCACATAAAGATTCTTTTTAAAAAACTTATATGGAATGATAAAAAATCACAGTATTGTTTGCTCTTGCTCTAAGCTATTCATGAATACAATGTATATAAAATTAAATCGTGTTTTATTTTTTGCAATGCAATAATGAACATTCTTAATTAGTAAGCTCTTTATATATATATATATATATATATATATATATATATATATATACACACACACATACACTCTAAAAAGTTATATAAATGTTAAATATAATTCTCATTGTATTAGCATAGATATAAATACTGACCTAATATAGATATAATATATATATATAACACTATGACTTTTAAATCATGGATGATTTAATTTACATCATGATTTATATTAACACGAAAGAATTAAATACCGTATAATGTTAAATCCATATGCCCATATTTTTTATTCATATTTTTTTAGAGTGAAAGATTTTTAAGTGAATTGTGTGTGTTATTCGCTTTAACCTCATTTTATCGGACTGACGAAAAGAACAGAGTGATGAGTGAAAATAGTAATAAAATCTCGAAACTTTACGCTTCTGTTAACTCCCAACCGTCAATCGTCGAGGATCCACAGAGGGTTGTTGTAGTTGTATATATTTTTGCATAACTCGCGAGAAACGAAACTCACGCCTTGGAATCACCGGAATCACAGTCGGGCAATTTAAAAATAGATCCATTCGAAGGCGAAATTTGTTTCCTGTCGTCGCGCGCGACTCGCTCGGCCTTAATTGCACTTTCATCGATCGCGAATCGCGCGCTGTTAATTACAAATCGCCGCCAGCTTTCCAATCCGTCAGATTCGTTTAGTGTGAGCCATTTCGCCTAAACGACCATCACTCGTTCCCATGTTGCAGTTTCGAAAGAACTTCGAAATAGAGCAGTCAATTCAAATTTGTGAAATAATTTGTAATTACTTGGATCAATCATTAAATGTACATTTAATAATTCCTCATATATTTTTTTAGTCTGCATATCGAATTAGAAAAAGATGAGTGGGAGTAATTTTATGTCACACAATCTTATTTTTAGAATTTTGTTCTATTCATATGGATTGATAACCATACTTTATGTTAATTTCTGAAACTGATAAGAAAAAGCTTTACTGAGTTCCAAGGACCCATCCTTTAGCATAGCAAAAATATATATCACAAAAATATGTGTTCCTGTCACGAGTTAATAACATAAGCATTTATAATAATAACTCGAAAATCACGCTTTTTGAGTGGTATCATTTTTTAAGGGAGCAATATTTCTTCTGTACTTTTTCTTTCCATGAAATCGCAAATTTTAATACACTATTAAATTTTTTACAATTTTATAAGGCACACATTTTTCATAGAAGCAAACGCATCACATCAATAGAATAAACGACAGAAAATATTGCAAAGCAATTTTTAAGTTACGAAGCGCAATGGCAATTAGAGACTAATTCAATTAATTAGAAACTTTTGTACTCACCCTGCCGCTACTGTCGACCACGTTGACGTCCATGCCTTTCAGACCTACTTTCCGAGCCTGTGTAACGATTTCCTTGAGACCAGTATCGTCAGCCTCTCTGGCGGCCCTCAAAAGGGCCGTAGGGCCCCCAGAGGGTATTTCCCACGAGGGCGGCACTTTTGATTTGATCGTCTCTTTGCGTACGTGATCTGCAAGATTTACACTCGCCTTATGTGTAATACTTTTCTGTTACTTTTTTATTATTTCTAATTGCTAATCATGAACAAATTCTATTAGATTAATTGCGCAATTATTAACTATCTAATATATCAGAATTTATTATTGGATACTGTGTAAGTTAATATGATAGACTACGCTTGTTGAAATTAGTAAACTTTTCAAATTTTACGGTCATAAATTACAAGTTTTAAAGCTTGTGATATTTTTAAAACGAACTCTTTTGACATTAATCTTTAATACATATGATGGGTCTTATGTACCGTGCGTTTCTTTTCTTTGAAATATTAGGAGCATCTGGCTAAACAATAATCTCTGTCCTTTTGCTAAAAAAAGTTTAATATCTAAAGGACGTTTTTGATGTGTTGCCGACTTATGCATTCATATCACGAATGACTCATCGTGTATAAAGTGAGTACTTTTCTATAGCAAATTATTTTTTTTATTTTTATCTAATTCTTTTATATTGCAAGAATTTCATAAACTATTAAAAAGAACATTGAAATTTAAATGACAATTTTTTATTTAAAATGTCGAACATTTCTATTATATTTGCGTCAAATATTATAAATAATGTTAAAAAAACATTATAAATATAATATTTTTCTAATTTGTTGTAAGTTTTTTTAATGAAACATCGATAATAAAATGCATTGTTTAAAATGTAAGTGCAATATTATTAAATCAAAGTTTTAAATTTTTATATTAAAAAATACATTTTTTTAATTTTATCTGTAATCACTTATAAAATTTAGATGCAATTTTTGTTTAATACATAACTTTATAAATACTTTTGAAAGTATATTTAAAGTATATTTGAAATATATTTTATGTAGTACGAATTATCTAATAATTTTTGTACACTTATAAAAGTAATGACAAGTTGAAAATTAACGGAACTATCATGTGTAGTAAAAGACTAGAAAATCATTGTGTACTAAGGATTAAATTATTCGAACATCAATTTCATGAAATAAAAAATAATTTGCTTTTTGATAAATTTGTGTCCACAATTTATTAAATCTCAATATTTGTTGAAAATTTTGTATCGATTCGAGATGTATCTTCAGATTTCAGTATGAAACAAACAGTTTTTGAGATGTAAACGTTCTTCTTATCAGTTAGAACATTTTATCAGTAATGTCACGTTGGAATCAATTTGTCGGCGTTAATACCTAAATGACGTACATATCTATGCGAAAAATTTATGTACATATCATTATAGCAAATAATCTCTTGCATAAAAGCAACAATCCAAATATTTCGTATCACATTGGTATATAAAGTATTATTGGATTTCAGATTGTAATTTTTTTTTTTATTTAAAAAATAGCAAAAGGCTATAAATTTTTATTTAACCTTCCCTCGATAACATCTAATTTTAAAGGCAGTCGATTTTTTATTGTAAATTCTGATGAACAAAAAATCTGTAAATATATAAATAAAATGCAATCCAATTTCTATGATAATAAAACTTCATTGTTAAAGTTTTCACAAGTATGTAAGAATTTTTTCAGATTTTTAGTTCGAAATAATATAAAAAGCTGCATTACGAAGTTCAAAGACCCGGTTATAAACAAAGAGTAAAAATTTCACATTGCTGTTAAAAGATTAGTTATATTTAGTAAAACAATATTTTACTTACAATTAGTAAAAACTAAGTAATATGATATTGTAGTAAAATTTGTGAAATTGTTATAGAGCAAATGTCATAAGACACGCAGAACTCACCTTGAAGCACACCTTTGCGATATACTTTGGCTTCGTGAACAGCAGACTTCCGGTATGGCGCGCGTTTCTCCTCGAAGCTGGTGTCGGAGCTAAAGGAAACCGATTTCTTTACTCCGACACCCTTCTTCTTGAAGCTCGTAGATAACGTCTGGACACTAGATGACGGTCGCAGAGCACACAGTTCTGCGTCGTCGTCGTTAGTCAGAACCGAGAAGTATCCCTTCAGATCGGTATATCTCGAGGATAAAGAGCCGCGAAGCTCGTAACTGTCCGACGATCTGAGGAACTTGGTCAACTCGTCGTCCGGCGAATTCCTCTCGGCGAGTTTGCTGGAGGGATGATGCGATAGACTCGCTAAGAAGGCGGAAGATCTCTTCAGAATTCCCTCCTCCGGTACCCGTTGCAACGTTCTTTCTCTTACTGGAAGACCTGCGGAGTCACGGCTCTATATTTGGCCGGTGTTACTTCCCAAGACGACTTCTCGCGCCGCGGCGTCCTCAACAGTCTGCAGTCGCAGGCTTAAATAGATGTATTTAGCGGCGCGCGAATGCTCGTAAATTGCCATAAAATATTTCGCGCAAGTAAACATATCGTGGAATAGATCGCGTGAGCACATAGAATTTTGCGCGGCATTATTAGAATCGATGTGAACCGAAAGTGAACATTTATTTTGTTTCGTTCTAGTCTGAGCTGACAAGTCGCAACGCGTGCATAACGAACGAGTTTTAGAAAATTAAAGTGTATAAATAGGAAGATGTCCTCTTTTACTTTGAAACAATTATTGGATTTCGGTAAGAGATAGCCAAGCAGAAGAACAAGTCACGTTAAGGTCAAAGAGACATTAAAATAAATCGGAAATAATTGAAAAAATGATTTTTAATGATTATTTTGAAGTCATTTTGACATCATTTTGCTATCATAATGATTTGTTCTGCTAGAGTATAATTAATTTGATTTATCTTTTATCGAATAGAACGTTTTCATTAATTTTTAATCAGTTTATTTCCGTTTAGGCTCGTGCTCGAAAACGAGTTGACCGCGTTGAGACTGTTATGAAAAGGTTCTGTGTAACTCGTAGTTTCATTTGCAATTCTAATCAGAAACTACGAGATATGATTTTCGTTAGATATTGTTGTTTCGCCAGTGGTAGCCCGTGGGACGAAAGAGGTGAAAATATAAATTATCACAATATGCACGTCAGCATCGTCATTTTCAATGGCCAAGTAGTCATTAGAGGGATACAGATAGTACAGGAAATTAACTTTTCTCGAAAATAATTTCGTTGCCTGGCTTTTGGCGTATACTTAGAATAGCTGATGACGATAATCTCTCCTTCCAAATCGAATAAAAGGTTAACTACGCTTAAGTATCCAGAAAAACGTAAATGATCCGAGCACAAACTTGCCAAATATTAAATAAATTAAGATTAGTAGCATCCAATCGACAATTTAATTTGGGAGGAGATTATTATTATTTTAGTTTGATTGTATATACAAGTAATCGAAGCGCATTCATATAACGCCTGTGAAGAAAAAAACCTTTCCAGACAAAAACTCACATATCCTCCAAACCACTTTAAAAAAAAAACAATTTTTTAATTTAGTAGGCTTTGCAATGAATGTAAGAAACGATTGAAACAGTTAGTTTCATAATCGCTTTTGTTGCAAAATGTTGCAAAATGACAAGTGAAGTAGAAACACGCAAATCCATAATCAAAATTTTTCAAGAACACCCGGAGTGGAGTTTCATCAAAATCGCGCGGGAGGTGGGAGTTTGCAGGAAAACGATGTCAATAGTCATTAGGCATTTCAAGGAAGACTATTAACCGTAAAGAAGGATCTGGAAGGAAAAAGGGTTTTCAAAATCCAAAAACAGCGAAGAAAGAGGGCATCCGAGGAAGTGACCGAGACCACCATAAAAAGTATAATGGAGGGGATTCCAGAAAAAATTAAAAATTTTTGTCAAAAGTAGTTTTTAAGAATTTTTTTAAATATAGTTTTAATTGTAATTAAAAGACGTTTCTAAAATGAGTTTGCTTTTGAAAATCGGTCAAGTGGATTGGAGGATATGTGAGTTTTTGTGTGGGAAGGTTTTTTTCTTGGACAGTCCTTATTCGTAATTTAAGTATGTTAACAATACATTATAAAGCGATAAGATATAATTAATAAATAATTGGAATGTATTTATTAATTAAATTAACTGCAAATGTTTCAACTCTGGATTCCTATTCATTAATGAAGTCAAGTATAAACAACAATATAAGGAAATATAAGTATCAGATATAAGAACCCTCTCTCATGATCATGAATCCATTATCATAATTAGATAAAAAGAGACTCACGTATCTAACTGACGATTTATTGAACTTCTGGATCCAATTTATTTTGATTTTATTCTGATATGTGAATATCCTCTTTCTTTTTCCTCTTCCCCATCTAGCTGTGTAACGGATGTCTATGACAGGAGAAACACATACAGCATTGATTGTCGCGGTTTTTCAGAAAGATTTCAACCTTTCATATTTAAAGTGCAATAATTCTGAAAGGATTTTACAATATGTCATTTGAAATGTTGCAACAAAAATGTTTCTAAAATTTATCACACATATACAGAAAATTTAAAAACATACGCAAATAGTACAAAAAAAGTCATCAAAACATTAAACTGACAGTGAAATGTTAATGAAATTTTTATACTTCTTATAATTTTGAGATGCGAACTACACATTCTTAAGAAAGATTGTGCATTACTATGTTAAACATAAAATTCCTCCTACTTAAAAACTGAGCGTTTCTAGACTTATTCAAATTAATGTTTACAATAATGTATAGTATTCAAACTAACGTATACAGGATCACCCACATAAAGTGTGTATATGTTTGTGTATGTATGTTTTGTGTATATGTTTGTAATGAGTCAATAATAATAAATGTGCAAAATCTACACACACGCAGAAATACAATGTGCAAAATCCATCCAGCAATCTCGTCGTGATACGTATTCAGTAATGCAGGTAATGTCGGTATATGTCAAAAATGAGGATAACTTTGAAGTAACTTCGCAAAAAAAAATTGCAGCAACTAGTTCTTTTTTAAATTAAAGAAGAAAATTCGAACTTTACGTCGCTACAAATGATATTCCTCCAAAAAAGTTTACAAAGTCCATATATTCCGTCGAACTTTGCAATTTTCAATATGACAAACACATATACTCTTATATTTTGAGAGTTAACAGTGACAGAGATGCATTAAACTTAAAATCTGTCCATAACATCTTAAAGTAGAGATTTTAAGCTTTAATTTGTTAAAAAAAAAACATTATTGTACGATAATTTTTCGCAAAATTATTGTTAGTCAAGTTGGCCAATTTTTGTCCACAATTTTTTTGGGCAATTATATATATATATATATATATATATATAAAAGTTTATTTATTAAAATAGAATACCTTCTTGCTGATTGTAAAGTAGGAAGTGATAAATATCGTTGAATCATGTTTTGATTAATAGCGGAGATTTGTATCCAATGTATGAAGCCACCGATAGTAAGCGCCCAAACTGTGTGTCTCGTCAAAGGACTCCAATCCATCCTATTAATCAATAATCATACTTTAAATTGTAATTAGTATCTTTCTAATATATTTTTATTCTAACGATGATACTCTCTCTCTCTCTCTCTCTCTCTCTCTCTCTCTCTCTCTCTCTTCCTTTTTTTCCTGCCTCATTTTATATACATTTTGCTCCTTCCCTCATTTCCTTCCTTTTTTTTATCTTTTCTCTCTTTCTTTGAAAATTGAGAAAACGCTATCATTAAAAGAATAGTAAAAATAACTCTACACTGTTAAATTCACAGTATCAAATTAAAACTAATTTGAGTTATTTTTAATTATTCTTCTAAGTCGTCACTGCTCCTAAAAAAATGGTTAATTTAACTAAACTAAAACAATAGGATTAAATAATTTACTCAGAAAATGTATTAAATTTGACTCAAATTTAATTCATTATTCACTAGGTTAATTTAATTTTCTGACTTAGTAAAAAACTCACTATTGTGTCTTAATTTATTAATATTTCCAACCTAACATGTGTCAAAAACTACTTAGATTTAGGTTAAATATTAAATATTCTTATCGTTATTGTGATCACATACTGATAGTCAAATTAGGTTCTTATTATAGTTATATTTACCGGATTATATAAATCCGGTTCCACCACCGTAAGATTAATTTTAATTTCAATTCAATTTACTCTTTATCTTTCTAAGAATTAAAAAAAGATGAAAAGAGCAAATTGAATATAAATTAAAGTTAATCTTCATATGATGGTAAAATCAGATCTAAGTAAATATAATTAAAATATATTCTAATCTAACTATTAGTACAGCTGCTCACAATAACGATAAGAATTAAATAATAAATTAAACTGAAGTTACTATTAAATACATTAATGGAACTGAACTTTAATAAATCATTTAAATATAAAGCGGTATTAATATATAATTTGTTTCTTAGAATTATACAAAACAAGAAATTAAATAGAATCTATTAAGAGAATATAAAAACAGTAAAATTAAAGTTATAGCTTTTCGGAATGTATACGCATACATCCATATTATTTAATTATACATTCCTTTTTCTGTCTTTTCTTTCCACCATTTCAAATGCGAATAATATTGCACCACCAAATGTTAATTAGATTATATATAAATCGAGGAAAGATTTCTTTAAAAATAATTAAAAAAAAAACAAATTATTAATTAGATTATTTTTCATTATTATATTTGTCATCTTGATACCGTTTCCCACTTCCAAGTAATGTGTGACAATATAAATGTTGGTGGCTGACAAGTTTTGTTATATCGTAAAAGTAAATATAATTATCGCTAGATTTACGATATTTTTTACAGCTATAAAATGCAGGGAAATCGTTGCCGATCGTAAGTGCAATGCTGGATAACGATAAGCAGACATATTCTTAAAACGTGAGGGTTTATTTTATGAATTTTATGTTTTATTATGCAATGACACCTGCTTTGTTACGTTTAGAGTTCAAGTGACAAATTTTGGTGTTCACTATTGCATGCGCGATATAAATGTCTTTTGTGTTATTAGTTTCTTCTTGTAAAAGGGAAATCTCTCATGATCTGTTTATTTTATAATGCATGCGGATAAATTAAATTTGATTCCCATTAAATTCGATTTTCACATCCTCTTAACATTATGTACAGTAAAACTGGCGTCCCATGAGCGGAACGGAACAGCACAACTAATCATAACTCTACCATTACTCTGTTTTCTTTTTTACGGTTGATCCGACTGTTCTATTATAAATTTCCACTCCATGGTCCCATTTCCATGAGACACCAGTCTAACGCTTTCTTGATCTAAAATTAGATGGAATGTATGTCCGAACATTGGAGAGAGAAAGAAAGAGTGCATAGAATGCAAATAACACATAACAAATTAAAAATAAATTTATGCACTATTATCAATTAAAGATATTATTGTTTAATGCACGCACGCAGGAAATTCGAGTCTTCCCGATTCTAGATTTCTTCGAATTACCAGCGACAATCCACCAACGTCCGCTGTGCCCTTGATTATAATTAATAACATGGAGCCGAACATCAAGAAAGTCTGAAAGAAATCTGTCCATACTACTGCCTTGAGACCACCCTAAATAAAAATAATATTTTTCTACAAAATTGTAGTAAATAAAAAAAGGTAAAAATGGAGATAAAGAAAGACACTTTTAATCATCTTAATCTTAACATATCATTGCATGATTGTTAGAAATATGACATCTCAGAATTAAAAGTTTTTTTAATTTTTTTAATTGGGAAAGTGAACATGCAATATCTATAATTTTATCTTCTTTGCATGTTATACTTTCAATATATAATAACGTATTCTCTCTTTAAAACTAAATATAAATACATCATAAGTTTTTAATTCCAACATTCAAACATTGTAATTTTAGTACAGAATAAAGCCCGATCTACAAGACGCAGAACGCGGGACGCAAATTTTTAGAGCCTATAGAACGCAAGAAGTTGAATGAACTTCAACTTTCCCGTCCTGCATCCTGCGCCCTACGTATTGCGATCTACAATCTATACAATCTGAAATATCCCAAGCTTATTAGAAGTGCCTCTCTTATCTTCATTTCAAAATTTTTCTTAAATTATTGTCTAAATACGTATTATAAAGATCAATTATGTGATGTGTAATTCAAATATCTTTTTATATTAGAAAGAAATAAATAAGGAAAATATAAGATCAAGCTACACATTTGATTTAAATGAATATAATAATTTGAATATTTTCATCATATTGTTTTCTTATAACTTCTTATTTTTATTAATATTTTTTTTAAAAAAGTTAATTATCTTACCACACAAGTGTAGAATATACAAACGATACACACAAAAGGTGTAACTATGTGCACGTTTACTCCGGTAACTAAAAATAGAGCAATTCAAAATGATTGTTTTTATAATAAATTTCATGTTCGCACGATATTTTTTTTAATAAGTTAAAATTATGCATACAATTAGTTTCTAATATTATGCACATTTAGAAATCATTCGATTTACTCTTATGAAATTTTTATTAAACTTTTATTTGAAAAATATATACCTTGATTGAAGGCCAATGCAGGTACGTAAATGACAATTGGAAGCCAAGTTATCTAAATAAAACATTGTCAAGATGTATATTTATGGCAGAATTTATACAGATACGATTTCCTGATTTTACTCACGATACCGATGGAAAACAGCATTGAACCTAGTAGCCTTATTCTTTTATCAAAACGCTTTTCGAGATATTCATAAGTGCTGGTGAGTTTCAGTTCGTGAAAAACTGGCAAATATACGACGGATGTAACAAGGGTGACAAAGATGACCGTAAAACAAACAAATAGATAACTTGTGCCATGTACATAAATTTCCGTTGGTGTACCCAATAACGAGATACCTGTTACACATTAATTAAATATAAGTAAAAAAATCATAATTAAATGAATAACGTAAAATTATTCTAAATATATATACAATTTTTCATGATAATAAACTTCATAGTTTTCGGCGAACATAAATAAATACGGAAAATACTTGGTCCAACTTTTTCTTTCTCGATTTTGAATAATTAAATAATCTCTGACAATAAGTATTAGTATTATATTGCGAGTATCAATTTTTCTAATTGTAAGTAAAAATGGTTAGATATTCAGCATTTTTTTGTAATAATTCTTCGAGACAAAAAGATATGATGGTATTCATAGTTCGTTCTTATTTTAAGACCATCTTAAGTAACATTTTAAGATACTAATAATGGCCCTCTGAGAGATTAATAATATCTTAAGACTGTATTTAAAACAATTAAATATAAAAATCGACTATGAATACATATACTGCAGCTATACTTAATGAAAGTATTCCCAAGAGAAATACATCATCGAGAGCCAAATGGGTTGAAAGTATAAATCGCAGTAATTGAATTCCCATAAATTATTGTTATGCGAAATCAAATTATTTTTTATAAAGAGCGCGTGTGTGGGTGTATGTATATTTTAAGTACTCAAACAACACTTAACATCCTCTGGACGTCCAGGACAAGTAATGATGACGTTCTCATGAAATACCATTTACGTTATTATAAAAATTCCCTATTATGTAGTATATCATTTAATATCATAAGATTTTTGTTCAAAACGCTTAAGTTGATTTTCTTTTAAAATATCATCTTTTAAATGTTTGCAATATCTTGTTTTTCTTTGCACAATTATACTTCATTTATTGATAAATTTTAAGTTTTCAAAGGAAAAAAAACTGCTGAAACTCATTATTATTGCAATATTTAGTAACAGTTGTGTGTGTGTGTGTGTGTGTGTGTGTGTGTGTGTGTGTGTGTGTGTGTGTGTGTGGTGTGTGTGTGTGTGTTTGCGCGTCTATTACATTAAAAAAAAACTAACAGAAAAGAAAATATATAAAAGAAAAAAAATATAATAATATTCTG
>Ga0157364_1003886_pt1 | contig 14691 bp, 7 predicted proteins | sample AttsexASBM2_FD_111476 | JGI IMG/M metagenome (GOLD analysis project Ga0157364, IMG submission 111476) | Fungus gardens microbial communities from leaf cutter ant in Ribeirão Preto, State of São Paulo, Brazil - Atta sexdens ASBM2 | ecosystem: Host-associated > Fungi > Mycelium > Unclassified ... | reverse complement strand
TTTTAATCATCCAACAAATTATTCTCTTGAGATCATTGTATGATCCCAATGCACGAATTAACTAGTGCAATTGGTATCGACATTCGCAGCAAAAAATACTAAATATATTACACGTATCCGCGTACGAACGAACCACTTGCGTATACATACGCACGTATACATTATATATATATATATACGATTCTCAGGGCGTATGCCTGCCGCGGATGGGCACTAAATTAAGGCAAAAGAAAAAGAGATCGCAAACCGAACCGAACGGAGACGCGAAGCAGAGCGGCAGAGAAAAGGCAGAAACGGCGACGAGCTGAAGAAAGACGAAGATACATTACCGGGATCAAGAAAGAGAAGGAGAAGGAGCCAATGCGCATGCATAGCTTGTGCGACACGCATCGATCAATCATTCGCTAATTATGCCCGTGATTTCTTTTCTGCCGTGATGGTCCGGCCATGGCGAGGCCATCGACCTCGTCGCGAATGGATCGACCGACCGCGGCGGAAACGCATACTCGCTCGCATTCTCCCTTCTTCGAATCCTCTGGACCATCCTCATGAAGGTGGAACGTCCGGAACAATCGACAGGAATGAAGTCAAGGAGCTGGAATAAGGTGATGGTTAAGAAGAAGCAAGAAGAAGAGAAGAAGATTGAGAATGTTGATCGGATAGGGAAAAGTTCACAGGAAGAAAGAAGAGATAAGCGGAGACAGGCGGGCGCAGTCACTTGGAAAGCAGACGTATTAAATGAAATTAAGCAATTAAGCATTTAACCGAATTAGCACACCGTAGAGCACGGATACGCCCGGAAGATCGCGTCGGTCGTACGGAACGCCGGTTTTCCGGTCCGGCCCGCTCCCTTGAGTCCTAACGATTCGCCGAGCGCTATCTCGTTAATTAATTAAGGTCACATTCGAGCTAAACTTGACTTAGTCCCTCCTTTAGCCCTTTTAGAAAAATTTGCGCCATCGCATGATGATGCGACATTTTTCTGATAGTAATCGTCTACTATCATACCATTTGATTTTAAAGATCAGGCATATCGTTTAATCTTCTAAAAAATTTATTCTTTTTATAATTAAACATTTATTCTTCAATCGCGTTTGATCGTAGTTAATTTCTAAATGGAAATACAAGAAATTAAAATGTTACTTCCTGACTGAATTAAGATTGTAAGGGAACGATGTTATTACATGCGTATCTGTAGCCCGGTGTAATTAAGAATTTCAATTTAACTGCACTTGTGTAGAGCTTAATTGTACACTGGGGAGACCATCGAAATTAAGCGGATTATTATAACTATATATCTGGCCTTTAAAATCAAATGTTATGGTAGCAGGCGATTACTATCATAAATTTACAAAACACTGGTTTGCTGGACAGCGTTTATATCTCAGTATGATTCGTCTGACAGGCGTTGTCCCGTTAATTAATTAAGATCGTTTTTTAATCAGATAGGTAATGTTAGGCTGGAAGAAAAAATCACTACGCATATCATTTTAGTATTGCCTAACGTAGTATTTTCGGATTAGTTTTTTCATTTGATGCTTATTACTCGCCATCAATTCTGAAGGTGATATAACGTAATTTATGGTAACATTGTTATTATCGTAGTTATTTGTGGCATGAAACAAGACAATTATTTTGAACATATTACCTACTTTTTTCATTTGAAATTACGTAATCAACTCAATATAGAATAATTATATACGGACAGTCTGGATCCATCTGTGTCGAGCATTCGACGAACGTTGCTTCATTAATTAATTAGGGTCGCCTTCGGAACCGAATTTGCTGCTACCGCAACATACTTGTTCGTCTCTTGTGTATTTCTTCTTGCCATGATCATGGACGACAAAACGAGAAAAAGGTTGACGATTGATCGGTATCCCGATCATCTCCCCACCCAATGCCTATTTTGCGGATCAAGAACGCATACTGCCTGCACTGACCATTTTCTTTCTTTGGTGTCTCCAAGTCAAACATGCAACTCATCAACAGCGATATTTTCTTGATTTAATTGGATGACTAGAGGTTGATTTAGATACATTATAAAATTATGCCTTGTATTAATTATATCAACATTCTCTTAATGATACTCTATTAATTATATCAACTGACCAATTAAATATTTAACAAATAATATACTTATTAATTAAATTTACGGTCTTTGAAACATTAAAGAGTAGAAGAGTATACATTAAAACATGAATTTACTCATGTATAATCTAAACTTATTAGATTCCACGAAACAAAATATTCAAAATAAATAATAGAATCGCCGTGCATGAGCTTATCCGCCGTACAATTTTATCTTGCACTGGAACCGTTATCCACACCTTCCAACGTGAAAATTCTATGATTTGCCCGAAGTTTACGAGCCGGTGCAGCGTTCCCTACCCGCCCACGTGGGATAACTCGTGTTTCGCGCTTTCGGTATTACAGGAGGTGGTACACGCAGCAATGTAATACATTATCTCGCGAAATGACCGCGCCACGTAACGACAGTAATGACCGACCGTAAAGTAATTAACAGTGGCAATAAACATAGTCGACTACTTGCCGAGGCAGGTCGCTCGTTTACGCATCTAAGCCGTTATGGAACGATCTTACGAGACAGCAAACAAAGATGATACTGCCTCTTTCATCTGAGCTCGTGTAACAATCGCGTAAATTAGACACCCACTACGCGGGGGACCATCAAGTCTTACGATAATTTATGACACGGCAGCATGCGAGAGTTAATTTCGTTAAGGGAATTGAATAGCCGCGAACGATGACGACTAAAGACAAACAAGCTTACGAAAGATATTTCAGCTTATCGCTTGCAGGCATAGAAAATAATTATCTTCCTGCTTATTATAGATATAACAGACTCTCCCCTGAAATCTTAATTTATAATTCTTGAAATCATTTTCACGTCCAGTCATTCTGATATCTGTCAATCTCATTTGACGGATTTCATTCGTGATGACTTTACTAATAATAACCAATCTATATTCACTCTAACGAAGACAGAAAGAATATGCTTGCGTTTTTTTTTCTCTTTATCTTCGCGTCTCGGCATGGTGCTAATTTTCACAATTCGATTCAATTAGCGCGACTACCTCGTTTGCAACGTCGATGCCACGCGATATCGGTTTCATCACTCTATCGAGCGATCTTCGCTCGCACGATGGATTATCCTCGCGCGTCATTCGCATCTCGAAGGCGATCGCATGCATAACTCATTGCCCACCTATGATCGAGAAACCGCCGCGGGTTGGTTAACTCTCGTTCGAAGGAACGAGAGAGATAGATAATGCCGACAACAATACGCTTTACCGAGTGACGCGTACTCGCTCGTTAAAAGAATTTATCCCGACCGGACAAGTCAGACTGGCCGGATCTTGTCCGCGGTGTCGCTATCAATATTATATCCATGAATTTATCGTTGTCTGTAGGAGAGCGGGATTGACCAGCGGTGAAAGCGTTGTGGATCGCGCGTGGGTCTTTTGGACTTCTATCGCGATATACCCGATCTTGCGGCAGCATGCTCCTACGAGCACAAAAATCTCGTTGCCCCACCCAATATCTTTCGTCCGTCGATCTAATCCGATTTGACAGAGAAGTGACACTGTGTTGTGATGGGCCCCGAATGTCGCGTCCTCTCTTGTCCATCCATCCGCTGAATCCTGTCTGGCTCCAACGTTCTCTCTTTCTTTTGCTCGCGCCTACATAAATCAAGAGATGCAGTAGCATATATTTGTAAGAGACGCCAGCGTGTATCTTGCCTGAAGCTAGCTTGCTTGGCATTTTGAAGAATAATCGCACGCTTTAAATATAGAGACTGCAAAGAAAATTTATATTAATCCTTAGTACATACGATGATTTTTTAATCCTTTATTACGGGTCATTGTGTTCTGGATTAATTTCCATCACTCTCTAAATTTGAATCAGTAGTAATTACGTAGCATATTTGGCACAGGATAATCAGTGAAGTTCAACTAAAAAAAGGAAGAATGTTTAAGCATTATATAACTAAAATATTTGCATATTAATTTCAATCTTTCAATACCATATTTATTGAATTTATGCACTAAAAGGATAATTAGATTACATAATAAAGATTTAGCTAGGTTAAAGAGTTCATATTTCTTTCACTGATTACTAGTTGCATACTTGGCATTGATATCAGGTTATCCACTGATTCAGATTTAGAGAGCACTTTTACGAAATTATTAAGTGATTCTCACATATACTTTCACATCTTTAAAAAGTAATGCTTTTAAAGCTTCCATACTTTCTATACACAAGTTATGCATTTCACGAGTTTTGTGTCCATTATTAGAGTGCTAATATTTCATGAATAGTGTAGTTCATTTTATTAGGGCGAGGAGCATGATACTGTATTAGCATTCCAATAATCGATCTGGACACAGAAATAATCCGCGAAATCTTTAGAAAGTATTTACGAAAATATAAAACTGTGTGTTAAAGAGAGAAAAGGAAAAGATATTTCAAACAAAAGAAACGCACATAAGATCTAATATATCGTGCAGTATATTAAGGGTTATTAGATAAAGAACAAATTGTATGGCAATAACGTGACACGAGTAATAATTATGAAAAGCATGGTATTTTATGATACAAGAAAGTTATATTCAAAACGTCGATTCCTCCGTTCATTCCGTCGATCGGAGCGCATCTCCGCTCGATAGTTCAACTACCTCTTTCTGTTACCGAAGAAACCCCTTCCTTGGGAATTACGACAGGAAGGATTTTTGAGATCTTGAAACCCTTAAACTGAACTTGTCAGAAGGCTCTTTCGATTAGAATCAGTAGAAGCGGAAAGTTTCATGCATTGTCGCACACTTAGTCAGGTGTGTGTAATTTTCTATTTCTTGGGGCCGGATGTAGACAATTTTACGGAGATAAACTTGTCAATTTATGTTTTTCTTCTATTTTATCCCTGATCTTCACATCTCACCGTAAAATTGAACAAAGAGATGAGTTTGTAATTTACGTAATTAAGTTCCTATTATTTTATTACATAAAGCAGTGAGATAAATATGTTAAACACGTATAGATTCGTTAATAATTTAAACAATAACTTCAATCAATATCATTACCGGACACTAATTAGGCTTCATGTTTAATTTAATCGTATCATTGCATGTATATACTTTGTTTTGTAACAACAACGAATAATAACGATCCAATTACGCAAATAAAAAATGAAAAAAAGAAAATCAATCTACATGAATCCCTTGTAATAACTTCCGATAACCAATTAGACATCCTCGATAGGAAACCGTTTAAACGTATCGAGACGCGAAGCGACGCGACGCGACAAGACACGCATGCTTCAACCTTGAAACGTCACGTTCCGAACCTGCGGTTCGATTCGAGGAAACCTTTCTTGCGGACAAAGAACGGATGCTACCGCGAGTACGTTAGCGGACAGCTGCTCGTCGATTGCTCTGGAAACCGCTTACAAGAAGATAAAAAAATCGATTCAGAAAAGAAAATCGGAAAAATCCTGAAAGACGGAGATTAAGGAGAACGAAGATGAAAGGATGTGGCTTTTATATCGAAACGATAATCATTTGATAATTTAAAATGATGTCGAAGCATGCGGGGGTGAAGATGCTGAAGGGAAGCATGTAAGGAAACGAGAGGAGAACGTTCGCACGATGATGAAAATTACAGGCTTGCGCGACGTGGACGTGTATTGGGTTCCGCTCGTCGCAAAGAATTTTTCAGTCACCTTCTAATGACGCCTCCTACGGCTACCCGTTTACGGTTAACAATAATCATTCAATTATGGCGCGTGACGTGCACGTCATCCGGTATCTACCGTGACCAGTAGTGGCGCCGTCATTTCTTTTTCGTGTACTCAGTCGTGTAAAATCGCGATCGAGATCGGAAGGGAAAAGGAAGAGCGCGAATCATACGGTGATAAGCTGAATCGCTTCATCACCGAACAAATTGCAAAATCGCAAGCTCTAATAATAGCGGGCGCGTGACAGTTGTTTTTGCGAGAGTTGATTGAGGAATTATGCTATTGAACGAGAACTACGGCGGGGAAGAAGTAAATCGTCGTCTTTGTTCAAAGTACAATAAATCGTGCATCAAGTATACAGAGGCCAAATGCTACGAAATGTAGAAGCGATCCGAAGGTCTCTCGCGCCGCGTCGCTCGGTTTTGTGAGCTGCATTCACACGCGAGCGAAATTCGACACGCGCGTGCGTCGTGCGTGCATGCGTGCGTGTATGTTGTTGATCGCTTGCACGCGGCTGCACGCAGCGAAACGAGAATGTTTACTTAGCTGCCTCCACTCAGCTCTTCGTGCTCGTCTACCTGTTCCATCTCCATGCGCGCTCGTTGCCGAAACGCGTACTAAGCAAACAACGTTAATCATCTGATCCCCTGCTAGCCTTTTCCTCTTTTCCCGTTAGAGTGATGTCATTATTGCATGATAATATCCATGATGACATCAACGTAACAATTACGGCGAACGCGTGATAACAAAGCAAAGCCAAGCGATGATAAGAAGCGTTGATAAGAAGGTGTTTAGAGAAGGCGATTACGTGAAAAATATAAGCATGTTTTATTATATTATATTGCATGACGCTCGCGTGATTCATAGGAAATGATTGTGTTTTGTTGCTGGATTAAGAGAGGATCGTTGTATCGCGTGAATATTTCGTATTATCGCGATATGAAGTTACGCGATCGTGTTAGTTAATTGATGCACGAGGTATCACAATTACGAACTTACGTTCAGGAAATTGGAGCAAACACGAATCTTATACTTTTTTTCACATTTAATTTACCATTTCTTATAGATGGCATTAATATAACGCACTACTACTTCTCCGCGAACAATAGCGCGCCATTAGCGACAGGAAACAGCAATTGTCAGAAAGAGTAATTATGATGCAACGTTGCAGATTTACGCTCCAGAGCGTCTCGATAGTATTCATGTTCCCGCGCGGATTCCATCCTGATTGGTAATTTTTCGAAAGCAAAGAAACTGCGATTCGCCCCGGTCGATTTAGCCGGCCGCAAAAAAATCGCAGCGTCACGTGTTGCGTGTCTGCATACCTTGACTAACACTATATAGCAAATGAGTACGTCCTTTTCCCTACATTCTGCACGATCCAGGCAGACTCTCACTTTCTGTCATTCTTCTACCCACACATCATCGAATCTCACGAAATATCTAACATCACGCCGCATTGTCTCTTGTCAAAAATGACCGAAAGGTATATATTATATATTCTGCACTAAGCCCGCTTATTCAAATTCATTTGTTAAAAATTTATGATCTATTGATTGTTGTATATAAATTCAATTGCGCGGATTAAGAGAAACACACACGACGAAACTGCTGCACAAATATTCCGCATGCGAATTTTCTAATTAAAAGCGACTTACGTTTTTTGCATGGCGTTGCAAAATTGTCGGCAATCAAATAAGATGAATTGCACGACACGCATATAGTTTGATACGAAAAAGATATACGCAGGACATAACTAATATAATGACCAGATACACTTTGACGTAGCATTCGTATATACATTTTTTTTTTTTTTTTTTTTTTTTTTATTATTATGGTGTCCTCTGACGCGGACGAATCACGCTCGCTCGGGCAGATGCCTCACCGGCATGCACACAAATTGCACGCAAATTCCCACACCGGACCGTCGGTCGTGGCTTCGTGACACTTTGCTCTTTTGTCACGACGCATCCTGCCGTGTGTAAAAGACAGATCCTTCGGGCGCGCTCCGGTCGTTCGTGCAAAGCAAAGCCAAGCAAAAGCAAAGCAAAGCAAAGCAAAGTGCGCGGCGAGTGAGTTGGTTCTTCGACCGAGTCCACATCGAAGTCGGCTGTCTCAGATTACGTCGTGTCACCTCACCTCGGTCGGTTTGGCTCCAACACGCGGGAGAGAACACACGTGTTAACATCTTGTCGCCCAAACCCTCCGAAAACGATGGAACTTGGGTTCCGCTGGTTCCTCGGCCAATACTGAACTCGGGATCTCGAAAAGCAATCTATTCTCCGAGGGAACTTCATCGTCTTGTCTCGGTATCGAGATAATGATGTGTGTAATTACGTCGTTTGAGAGAATATATGTGCCATGTTAAAACGACGGACAGTTGTAAACGACAGACGGTTAATAATAAATCATGCATATGTTATATCTATATCATCTCTAAAAGAATGATTATATCGTTTATCTTTTTTTTTGTTCACGCATACAAATTGAATTTAAAATTCATTCAAAATAAAAGTTCTCGTACTAATTATATGAAAAAAAATGCTTTTAATCAAATTGACTAAAACTGATATTTTGTAATTTATTATGACATACTGATTAAAAGTCTCCATAATTACATCAGAAATGGAAGATTTCGTTATAGCTCATATACGTATTTAATTGTATAAATACTTACACTGAAAAAAATTTTGTTCATTTTTGGTCCAATAAATGATCTTTAATCAATGTCTGACTTAATATTCGACTTAATGTAATTAATTCATTCATGTGATAACTGGATTCATTTACATAATTATATATTCATTCTTGCAATAAATTCTAAAGTAATAGTTTTATAACCTGAATCATTATGAGAATTCATTGGACCAACTTTCATTATTTTTTTCATAATTCAATGAATATTAAAGACCCAACTAGATGACGGTACTTTTTAATATGATTACTCTAAACAACTTCCAAAATTAATGTTGCATCTATCCATTTTTTATGTTTATATATAGAAATTTTTCTATCTCATCTCATTGATTTTTAATATCTTATGAGCTACAAAATATTATAGCCAATTTAATTATAAAATCACTATTTCTATATATGTAACTAATATAAATAATATAAATATTCAATAATGAAAATTAGTTAATAATATATGTAACAGAAAAGGAATTTTTTTAAATTTTTATAATTTCTACTACCAGCGAATTTGATTGGACATACTTAGTGCGCACTGATGCATGTTAAAGCTATCATATACAAATTGACGTAAAGATATGTTTATTATAAACACAGAAACCGGTTAAACCGTAAAATATTCAATACACTTTATTATGCTGTTCGGTAAATTGATAATTCGAAATATTTGCGTTTCACTTTTACACTTCAATTAAATCAATTAAATCAGTGTATATGTACGCAGTAACTAGCAATTCAATCGAATTCATCATAAGTTTTGATTCCAAGATACATAATACGTTATCACAACGCACCTCACAGAATATACGAGAACATTAGATTTATTTATAGTAATTATAGTCGATTCAAAGAACAGGAAGAAGGAACGACGTTCGCTTGTAAAGACTGTAATCGGTTTTCCGAGTTCGGCGATCGGTCGAGAAGACAAGATTTGCCATCGAACCGTTAAGGCGGTTAAGCGCTTTCGCAAATGGATCCAGACACAATGGGCTCGTGGACTACGGAGAGCTACGGTCGATATGAATGTCAGCAACATGGGGCGAGAGTTAGAGTACGCTTTCACGCGTTTATCGCGCATTATATTTTTATTGCCGACCTTCTCTGTCCGGGTTATGGATATATCCTGGATTAGTTTCGATGTGTACGCAGCTGAGACCCCCCCGGCGGTCACCACACGGTTTCCCATATGCACAAACCCTAGTACCCTAACTATCTGGAATCAATAAAAGCGCATTGACGGCTTTATCTTCCAGTAACGGTTGGCGCTCATAAACAGTGCGGTTGTTTTAGACAAATCTTCGCCTTCGCGCCGCGCGAAGGTTTTTTTCTTCGAGCATCATACTCTTCATTATGTGACGTCTCGTTTTTACACGCCTTTCCGGAATGAAAAACCATTTTGCTTGGGAAAGTCCGACGATCGTTTCGAGTTGAAACGATGACGTTCGCTATGAAATGAACTTTTGCGTTCGGTGGAGAACGAATCTATGGATTTTATTATATCAGATCGGACGGGGAATATAAACTCGTTTCTAACCCGTATCCCGTATTTTTCGATCGTGAAAAGAGGATTATACGAGTCAGTGACACAATCTGTTAGGGAGAATAAAGCACCCTCGTTATAATAAAATGTTAAAGCGATAATGTTATCGAGGAAATTTGTCATGGATCACAAGTGGATTACAAGTTATTAACAAAACCCTCGAGTACAACGAAACGTCAAAAAAGGATGCTCGCGCGTAGCATGGAAAATTCAATATTAAAATCGAGTTGCAAGCGTAATGTCGCGTGTGACGTTATAATAGCCGAATGTTAACGAGTTCGCACGCACGCACGCAATATGCAATCCTCGATCAACGAGGTTATAACGAGAGAGCGGCGCGTTTAATAACCGTGCCAGGAAATTAGGGTTGTCAAACGCCCAATTAGCATTTCCGTAATAATTAATGACGAGATTCGTATTAGGTATTCAAGTGCCTGTTCGGAATTATTCCATTGATATATGTATCGGTTATTAAAATATTGTACTCATCTAAGAGTATTTTCTATATATCATCTAAGAGTATTTTCTATGATTATAAAATAGATAAAATCTCGAATATTTTATCTGAGAAGGAAACTATCAAAAAGCATATTTGTTTATTTTCTTTAAATAAAAATGTTACATAATTGATTTGGCGTATAAAATGCGTTTATCAAGGATCTTACGCAACATCTTAAGCCAGGCATCTTCTTATTGTAATATCAAGTTAACAACGTGCCGAGATAGGCATAAACAATACGATTTGTTCGCTCAAGGGGTCTGGTTATCGGTCGATGAAAATTATCAGCGCTTCAACAAGTAGGGATAAATTGTCTAGCCATCGACATGACTTCGAAATCATGTTGGCGGACGTTGCTTGTACCCCGAAGATATTCCGCAACCGACGACGTGGCTGAGATGGAGGAGCGAGACCAGAAGAAGAGTAGAAGTCGCTTCCCGTTATTTACATCGAACCCCGCAGCTCTGGTAACCAGGCGGTATCCGAAGGTGGTATCCCGCGCGTACGGGATTACAAAGTAACTGATGAAGGAACGGACGGTCGAACGAAGGGATCGAGATGCAGCCAGGCGATACGCTAATGCCACGTCTGCAATGGCATTATAATACGGTGCACTCTCCTCTACGGTGCATACGGTTTATCGGGTCCGGCTGCACTCCGGCGGTTCGTCGCACTGTCGATAAACGCGGACCGTACTTGCGGTAGAATTCGACGCTGCCACGCGTGATTGGCCGAGTATGGTATGGGCAGAACCGCATTAAAAAGGCTTTGCATCGAGATTCGAGACACTGTCTGCGATCGCGCCTGGACTCGATTATACTTCTCATTGTCGCATGTTGTATGATGGCTTCGTGTGGTCGTGCATAAAGCGCATTTTTTTTTTTCGAATATATTTGGCAGATGACTGTAACACTTTGCATATAAAAAAATAAATTTCTTTTCTGTTAGCATTATCTTTTATGATGTATATATAAATTATATGCGGAAGAACGATTTTAGTACTGAAGTAGATACCTAAAAATTTTGCTGGATTCTAAAAATATTTTTGTTGACCCATCAAAATAATTATGTAATACACTCAAGTATAATGAGCAATATTGCAAAAAGTTTTAACATTCTAACCAGCTTGAACGTTCTACGTAATTATTTTGGTGAAAAAATTATTTTCAGATACTCTCTAAATCTGAATCAATGAATAATCACTAATTATTCAGTGACATACTTGGTACTGATAATCAATGAAGTTGAACTAAAAAAGAATGTTTGAGCATTATATAACTGATATTTGTGTGTTAATTTTAATTTTCCATATTTATTGATTTTATGCTCTAAAACAAAGTTAGTTAGATCACATAATAAAAATCAGCTAAGTTAGAGATCTCATTTACTTATTATTCATTTCATTTACTTATTATTGCATACTTGGCACTGATATCAATAATTATCCACTGATTCAGATTTAGAAAGTATGTATCTAGTTAAATTTTTAGATTTACTTTAGCAAACACATTTTTTCCAATAGGTAGGTTTTAATCTTTACTATTTCAATTATTTGTACATGATATATTTTGGATATGAATCGTGTTGGGTTTGATAATTTATACATAGATAAAAACTAGATTGACAGTTATCCTCGGCTACAGCTACATTTATGCAATAATATTTAAAAGATTAAAGTATCAAAATACACAACGTAAACGGACAATGGGATGTTAAACCTTAAAACTTGCTCGCAATATCATCCACATTCTATCCAGTGTAATACGTTACATTACTGAAAAACAAAATATCCGGTCGTATTCACTTCGTAAAGAATAAACCGATACTGTTACCGCCCACGTATCGTGTGCGCAAACGGTAATGAAAAGTGTTGTATCATTGACTAACGATTGTTGATAGCTTTTATCGTTTCGAACTCGAACTGGAGCTACCGGTTCGAACGGAAGTCAACATTGTTAGTCTTTAACGTATACCATAAACTATCACGTAGAAGTAACTTCGATCAGACGTTGAATGTAGCATATAATAATACCTTTGACTTTCCTAATTACGCGCTTTAAAGTGCAATTAATTTCTGTAATGTACGTGCCGTTCAACGGTCGTCTAACAGTATTTGAAGTTAATTGCATGAGAGCGAAGACCAAATTCCTTTAAACGCGCAATAATTTCGCTCGACTGCGGAAACATTCATCGATTTAATTTAATTTTTCTCGTATAAGTTTTACACGACCAAAGTTATATAAATTGCTAAACGATCGAATGTTATATTTGCAATCTCAATGTTTACCGATATGCTTGCTAAAATGTAGAAGTCCAAAATAGAACTATATATAGAAAGAGTTTACAATTATTCTCTAAAAGTGAATCATTGTAATATTACTGACTTTAGTGCTACACTTATAACTGATATAATCAATTATAATCAGTGAATATTTATTATTTTTCAGTAATAATACACTAACCAACTTTTAAATAATTTCTGCGGATTCAATTTACAGAAATCATATCTTTAAAAGTGAATCGGTGTGTTATTAAAAAATCATAATCTCTAAAAGTGAGAGAATTATTGCATTATTATTGAAAAACAATAAATATTCATTGATTATATTAGTTATAAGTATAGCACTGAAATTACTGATTCACTTTTAAAGAGTATAATGATCATATTACAGCTTCATTTATATAAAAAAGTCATTAATAATTTTTTCATATATTTTTACATCAATAGATATTAATGACTGTATTTATTGGCTGTCATAAATCAATATTTCTCATTTTATAAAAATTAATTCAAATTAGAATAAATAAAGTTACCGTAAACATAGTTACAAATTAATGAAGATAATTCTCTATCGATGTTTTGGAAATGTTCAAATAGAGAGGAAAGTGAAAGGAAAATATTTTCCCGAAATCATCGGCAAGTACATGTAATACGAACGAATGTACTATGTGCAATGGAGACTTGGGACTCGAAGACAATAGTAGGCTCGGCTCCTAGGAAACCTTTCGTGCTCGCGTTTACAACTCTTTATTCTCGACACGAACGCCCACCCGCATCTATCCAGTCACAGTTCTACTCGCACAGCTCCGATGCGTTGTAAATCTACCACATACGCAGGCAATAATAAATGCTGTATTATACACGGTAGGACACGGCATATATACCTATGAACACAAGGCTATCGGTATTCTACTTCGGCTTTCTAATCGGCACGGAACAACAAAGGCGCGAGTCTTCGATGATGGGCCTTAGCAGAAAGCTGTCTTACAATCTTAAAACAGCGTCTTACGATTTAAGTCTTATGTCTTTAGTAACGCACGAGAACTATCTTATGACTTGTGTCTTAAAGGTGTATAAAATCGAAATACCTTTAAGACATAACTCATAAAACAATTCTTGTGCGTTATTACTAAAGACATAAAACATAAGTCATAAGACATTGTCTTAAGATTATAAGCCTTTCTGCTTCCTAATTCAAAACATTTTCTCTGATAGTGTATAGTAAAATTCCACAATTTTTTTTTCGCGAACTACATCAAAAGTATATGTAAACTGATGACAAAATGAATAAATATGCCGTTTGTTTGAAAGAAAAATGACATGCTTCAAAATTAGTAATTTTTCAAGAAAATATTTTTAAATCGAATAATGTTTTAAGAAAAAACAGCATGATTAGAAATAGAACATTTTTCATATTTCAGCACTGATAACAATTCTTCATAGTCTAATTCAAAACATGTCTATTTTCTGTTGTAAAACTTGATTAGAGGACAAATACATTTCTGTTCTCTAGATAAATTGAGAAAGTTACTTATATTTTTCTAACAAAAATGTTTTTAGAGTTCCTGTCATTATCTTAAAAATGCTAATTTTTTAATTGTGTCACTTGTCTATCAAATAAGACATAAAAATTAGAAGTTTACAAAGTTTATTTGCTGTAGCTCTGTTTGGAATCTTATGATGAATGTAAATTGGGAGATAACAATAATTACAGCACGTATTTATAACTGTATGTATTAATAAAAAAAATCGAACGGTACTTAAATTGCTTTTTAATAATATATGCTCTGCTCGAATATTCTTTAGCATTTGCATTCAATTACGAGTGGATGCACTTCAACGATTATGAATGTGTAACATTCTACATTACATCTTACGCGGATAAAATAATATAAATTTTTTCGTTTTGTAATTGATAGCTAATC
>Ga0157364_1003885_pt1 | contig 14692 bp, 10 predicted proteins | sample AttsexASBM2_FD_111476 | JGI IMG/M metagenome (GOLD analysis project Ga0157364, IMG submission 111476) | Fungus gardens microbial communities from leaf cutter ant in Ribeirão Preto, State of São Paulo, Brazil - Atta sexdens ASBM2 | ecosystem: Host-associated > Fungi > Mycelium > Unclassified ... | reverse complement strand
GCATTTTAGAAGGCCAAATGTTAACGCTTTAAAACCACAAAAAGGCGGGAAAATATATAAAATTTAAATTGTTATTTCGGTTGTATCAAATCTAAAGCTCAGAACTTTTTTGTACACCTAATACTTCCGCCGCACGGCAAAAATTGAATTGAGTTCAACTTTTGTCGCGCGGTGAAAATTATAGATCTATTACTTCCGAGCAAGTGAGATATTGACTATCGTGCCAACTTCCGCCGTACGGCAACCGTTGCTGCATTTTGTGTGCAAGAGCCATTATTGAGTGCTTTCCATTTGATGACACAAGTCAACATAAGCATTGTTCTATCCTTCTTGACATTCAGAGCGTGACAAAGATAAAACAGTACTTGTGTCGACTTGCGTCATCGGCTTGCAACTAATGTAAAACCGACTTTACAATGACTTTATTGGATTTATATGTCCCAAGTTCAGTAAAACTATATTAGTTCTACATTAGTTGCAAGCTGATTGCAAGTTTGTTGCGACAGCCAATATGAAGCGTTGATTTCAAAATACAAGCTTCAGATTGGCTATCGCAACAAACTTGCGATCGGCTTGCAATAATATAGAACCGGCTTAATGAGAGTTGAGACAACAAACCGGAAGAACGCCATTGCTAGAACCTCGTTTATAGACTCACACGTTCAGAGTACACAAATTCATATTTTCACTAACATGTACACGGTATGTGCATACAAACACACGTTTTCACTAAACATCGTACGGACCTAGGACCAATCCCGAGGCGAATCGGTTTTGATTTGACTCTCATTATAGTGACTCTAGAATCCAACTACTCCAATCGCTATCTTACCTATCATTCACGTGCTCTCCACCATCACATATTTAGCAGACAAATTTAAGATTTCTCATTTTTTTAAATTGGAATAATTTGGGAATAGTTTAAGAAAATTTAGGAAAACATTCTCATAATTTAGAAAATAATAATTTATTTATAATCAATGAAAATGAATCGTGCGTATAGTTAGCAGAAATATGTAACATTTTCATTTTTTTTTATTGCAAAATCTTGGGAATAATTTGGGAAAGTTTAGGAAAACAGTCTCATAATTTTGGACATAATAATTATTACATAAATTTAATAAAAATAAAAATTAGTCACTATTGTACGGTATCATTTTCTATATTATCAATTGTATATTTGCACTTTATTTTGACGCGCGGATTATAATTTACACAAAAATCCAAATAATTTTGTTATTTCCAATTATAATAAATCAAAAATAGTTAATCAATATAAACAAAAATTAATACTTTTGTTCATATTGACGACTTATTTTTCATAAAATTAATCTATTTCGAAATTTAAGGTTATACTTTGAAAAAATGACAAATAAACTTATTAATCTAACATTGTCATAAAAATAACAATATTTAACTAAAATAATTATTTTTACTGACTTTATTTTTCATTTTATGTAATTGTAAATAACGTTGTAAATAACAATTCAAAAGTCTTCCTGAAGAATCATTATCTCTATCCATGTATCTGTTAAGAACAGTCTATTAAATCCATTTACAATGACAATAATTAGAAAATCTAGAAACTAAAAATTAGACATTATATTTTATAGAAATTTAGACTTAAAGAGAGAGATTTAGAGATTTAAACTTAGAGAGAGAGAGAGAGAGAGAAAGAGAGAGAGAGAGAGAATAATATTTATCAATAGTAAATTAGAGAAGAAAATGTGAGAGAATTGATGATATAAATATGAGTGATGGTGGTGATAGAATGGGACATCCAGGTTTTATTAGATAAAGGAGATTCTTGAGATTGACCTGACCCATAATAGTAAAAGAAGAAATCCCATAAGAACTTCAACAGAAATCTGGAGCTAAAATTATTCATTCTATAATTCTTGGATCAATAATTTTAATCAATATAAAAGTAGTACTAGAATTTTTAATGTAGTAGTTTTTATTTTTTTTTAAATACATAATATGTGTTATAGTATTACAGATTATATAAATAAATTATACATTAATATAAAATTATACATTAATATAAAAAAGCTGTTTTCTACAGAAATAATCTTTCTATGGAAATTTTTTACAATATTTTAGGTGAACAAGATTCGATTATAATTTTACATTAAATATGTTTAGTCAAACTAGAAATATAACTATAACTAATTAAGATATAAATAAATAATACATGATGCTTGCCATTTCAAAAAGTGATCCATACAAGTTTGGAAAGCTCTTTTAGAAAAATATAGTGCATAAACACACACACCACACACACACACACACACACACACACACATACACACACACACACAGAGCTATAATTCAACTATAACTTAAAACATTAGCTTGCACTGCATTTATAAATATTTATATAAAGCAGCCTTTTAATATGCACCAATGTAGTACGAATGATTGAATTCACATTAGAAAACTTTCTTGATATTCGAGATTATTCTAGATATCTATATCAGAAATATATAGAAATACATATTGCTCAGTAAGTATATTATATATATAAATATTGTCTGATATAATTGAGAATTTTTCATTAAAATGTGCATTTATTCTTAAGGTGAATGTATAAATAATAGCGACACAAAACAAATTTTCTGAAAATAATAGAAACTTTTTATATATGTTTCAAATAAGCAAATAAAACAATATAATAAACAATATCTATATATCTATATCTATTTCTCAAATTATGTTTTCCTAAACTTTCCCAATTGTACTCAAACTTTTAAATATAAATTAAATATATAAAAAAAAAAAATAAAAAATGTTATATATTTCTGCTAACTATACGCATGATTAATTTTCATTGATTATAAATAAATTATTATTTCCTAAATTATGAGAATGTTTTCCTAAATTTTTCCAAATTATTCCAATTAAAAAAAATGAGAAATCTTAAATTTGTCTGCTAAATATACGACGGTGTATTCTCCGGGTTAATTTGAAGCATGCGACACGAACAAACCTGGATCAATTCTTTGGGGAGTGCGTTCCAAAACTTGACTCTGTCAACTTCGAGTCTTGTATCTTTATTCAACATTCGGTGACCGACAAGAATAAAATAATACTCGAATTGATAAAGTTGAATTTTGGAACGCAACCTTGTAATGCCTTATTTAACGACAGTGTTGTTGCGCAGATATTTTATATAGTAAAAAAACTGCGCAACGACACAATATCGATTGTGATTGTATTCCTATTTGCTGATTCTCAATACAGTATTGAGTAACCGTCATGTTATGTTATTGGGAGAAGCGTTCCTTTTCTCTAATAAAAAGTTGCAATAAAAATATAACCTAAATTCGCGCTTCGGAGAAGCGTTTTCTTAGAGATGTTTATTTATTTATGAATGTTACAATTGAGCTGAGAGATATTGTGTTTTTATATTTGTTTTCATTTTGTTATATATTTTAATTAGATGATGCTGTTATTAATCGTTTCCATTGTTAGTGGCTGATTTCTTGTAAATCATGAAAAATTTTTTGTCAGTCATTTTTATCTATTCTTATTCTTTATTATAATTATTAGTATAATTTATTATTTCTTTAATATTTAATGTCCATAATTTTGTGTTTTCTAATGACATGTTTTATTTTTTTATATATTTCTTTTTCTCTTCTTTCTTCAAATATTGTATAAAGGGCATTAAATATCCGTGTAAGTTGTTTAATATATGTATTATATATTATTATATATTATATATTATATACTATTATATATTATATACTATTATATATTATTATATATGTATATATATATATATATATTTAGGATTTCGAACAAGAAGAAAATGTAACGAGATCTCAGATAAATGACGAACCGAATCTAAGAAACAAATATGCATTAAGTTTCTTGATGCAGAGACGAATAAATCATATGAATGTTACTTGTCCCCGGAGAGTGCTGAATGGGTATCAGCAATTAATTTTGTTTTGTAATTATTTTATCTTTGCATTCAGGTATATATACAGAGATAGCATACAACGAAAATTAATTTTTAATTTTTGTCTGCGTGTCTCAAATATTGAAATGTAGTCCAAAAATGTTCATACTGAAAAATTATATAATTTTGTAGATATGGTATTTTCAATGTATTTTTAATAGATTGATTCGTAATGCACATATAGAAAACAGCAATAAAGACAATTCTCATCTAGAAATTTCATCAGCACACGAGGCTGTTGATGTTGATAATACAGATATAAATTTAATTAATTTTTCATCAGTATTAATCATATTCAATAATTATATTCATTCATGATGAATATATGAAAAAATTAAAATATGATATATCGATTAATATTAAAGTAAATATTAATGGTTATTTAATGAACAATTTAATTAAGAATTCATTTTGTATTAATGAAGTTCATGTGTTTTTACAGAATCGTCACAGATCTCTATTAGTGATAGAGGACACATAAGCAAACATTGCTTTTAATAAATTTATATTGTCAAGAATATGCAAACATGAATAGTAGCAAAATGGTCCTACGGAAAACGTGGCAATTGATTGCTGAAGGAATGAAAAAAAAAAAGATTATAACATTCCCATGTGCAAATGTAAACTATTAAAATGCCTTAAAACATTAATATAAAAAGATTATTGATCACAATGATCAATCAGACAATGATTTAATGACTTATAAATATTTTGATGTAGTGTATTAATTGTTTATATTTTATTTTTTTGAAAAATCTTACTTATTTCTTGTGTTGTAATCATACATTTTATTGTTTTTAGGAATTTGATGAGATTTTTAGAAAGCAATTGGGTGAAACTAGTTGCGGTTGCAAGTTCTGAATTACAAGATTCAATGTTTGAAAATATAAATGAGCGTAATTTATCTCCAAGTAAATGTTCAGGGATGAAATACGTATATGTATATTATTTGCAATAAATATATACAGTGCAGTATAATGTTAGTGTATACTATACACTCTGAATTTACAGATGCAGGATCAAAATGTAACAAAGATGAAATTCTAAAAGAGATGTTAGAAGAAAGAAAAAACAAAGTGGCAAAAACGAAAGAGTATAGAAATCAAAAATTTATGAAGGAACTGATCGAAAAAAATCGTTAAAAAATAATGAAGGTAAGAATGACATCTTGCATGATATGTACTTATTATGTACTTATTCGATAATTTTTTTTTATACAGTAATGTATAAAGCTTATATTTTACATGAGATCGATTCATTAAACAGTTGCAATTGCAAGCATAAGTCAACTTTGCTTGATCGACATGACATTTGGAGTGATGCTAGATGCAACAGCAATTGGATTCATTGTTAACCGCCATTGGTGGCATGTTTATTTTTTCGATATGGTAATTCTTCATTCGTTCTTCAGTCGTCGAGTTATAACATCGATGTTATGAAACTGGTCAATCATAGCTATTATTCTGTAGAATGAAATGATTGGAATGACTATTTTCATAACAACGATGTTATAATTTTGGTGTAAATTTGGTGTAAACCATAGAAACATACTTATTATTATTATCATTACAGATTTCATAATTGAAGGCAGAAGGCAACAACTGGTACCAATATTCATTCATTAGCATGTTATAAATAACAGTAAGGAAAAAACCTAATGAAAAAATGTGAACAACTCAATTTTTAGACATATATATATATATATATATATATATATAATTGACATATATATATATATATATATATATATATATATATATAAAATAATTATTTATTATTACTTCCTGAATCTACGAGTTAAATTTTCTTTTAAGAATCCTTCATTGCGATCTTCACTGTTTATATCAAGTGGTTTATATCATAATTCTTCGAGCATATTCGAGGATCTCGTGGTATTGATATTTCGATTTCATCGCGTTTTAATAAATAAATATTAAGTAAAATGCAATATGCGATAATGTAGCGCGGAATTAGATCCGTTACATTGGAAGTATGTCCAGTAAACAATGCCATTATTCTTTCAACAACGTTCTATATACATTCGCACAGATGACAATTTCTTGTTGAAATGAATTTTGCTCGCTGTCAAATAACCATTATCCTTATATGGCACTATCACATGTCGCTGTATCGTATATACTGCATCTCCGAATAAGGCTGTCTTCCAGAAAGAAATGTTCATTACATTTTTGCTATATTCCAGAGTAAAAGTTCACATATCATCAAGGTTGGGAACTAACGCATTACTTGTAACTGTTTTCATTATTTTTTTCAGTAACGATCATTACTTTTTTCTGTCTGTAATGGTAACGGTTACATTTTTAAAGTAACGGTAATGAATTTAGTCGTTACTTTAGTTCCCTATTATTTTTATGCCTATTCAATGTCTAAGTTTATACTGTGCACTTAGTCCGCGACCTATACGGAGGTTAGATAAATAAGGATACCTATTGTATAAATCGCGGACAGAAAGAATAGTGAGGAATGGAATCTAATAATTAATGAGCGGAGACAATACGGTCAACATCATGATAGTTAAGTGCATTAGATGGCGCGGACCATAATCGGGGAAAGAAAATAAAATCAGGACTTTCGATTGGGCGAGATTAGCGACAAGGCGCCTTTTTCTGGCGCGTTTATTTTTTTGCGACTTGGTAGTAATTAGAGGAATATTTCACTGAGAAACTTTTACTCCATCTCTCTCTTCCCTTTATACTGCTTTATACTTTTACCTCTTCGGAAGGGCCTTTTTATCATTCTCCTACTGTTTGGCGTGTGGGACAAGCAAAGTGTCGAAACTTAACCTTCAAGACATGTGTCCATCGGTTGACGGGCACGTGGATTCCCCAGGATTCGAAGAAATCAGAGAGGATCTGATGAGATTCCTGCTGCAAAAGACTTCTCGAGGTACAAAAATGGAGTTATCTGATGGTGAAATTGCAAACGTGGATATGGTCGGCGCCTTGAAACGCGGTCATCCGACGATGGACGAGAGTTCTACCACCAACAGTCACTCGACCAGGTTGCTTCAAGACTCAAAGAAAGTTAGATCAAAGCTGAGTGACTCAGGTACTTCTGTTGAGAGGGTATCTAGGGTTGCTGTGAATCCGAAGATCATCACCCTACTGCAATGCGCGAATAAGGATGTATCTAAGGGAGATAAAAATAATTCTGGCAACGCAAGTACAGTGAAAACTCAAGTATGATGCTTTTAGCAGAGCACTTTATGTTGTCATGTTGCATTCCAGATCTGATTGCTGCATCTAGCAAGAAGAAAATGTCGCTGGTCAAAATCTCCGGAATATTAAATAAATGCAACATTAAGGAGATTCCAGAAGATATAAATATGGACGAAATAAAGAAAATCATCGAAGAAGAGAATTCTAACATAATGATCTCTAATCTCTTTAGAAGAAGGTGCAATAAATCTACTAGAGAATTTGAGAACTAAGAAGCAATGTGCTTGGAAATCAGAGGCGAGAGTTTACCAGACAAGATTATCATTTGGAAGGTGGTGTTATCTGTTTCTCCATATGTGCAATCAATTAGGATATGCTTTAAATGTGACCGTATTGGTCACATTTAACATAAGTAAATATTGTGAAAAATCTGAGACTTGCTTAAACTAAGCATAGTGATCATCGCTCATCTCGAGATGCGTCTTGGTTTAAAGAAGTATTAACTGTAGTGGCCCTCACAATACTATGGACCGTAATTGCCCAGTTCTTAAAAAGCATATGGAGATTGCAAGGGTTGTGGCTTTTGATAATCTTCCTTTCTTTGAGACGAGATTACTCGTGGAGAAGAACATTAATTCATTGAGAGTGACTCTAGTTAAATCACTACGAAACTTTCTATGCCTTCCGGATATGGATTTTACCGCCCACGAAACTCAGAGGAGCTATCTAGAGCTGGCAGATAATTTTCCGTCATACAAATCGATGCTGAGCTCAAGTAACAACGGAAGGCATCAAGAAGGTCCTGTCGAGTATTATAGATCAGATCTTAACGGACAAGGATGCGGAAATACTATACGAGCGAAGAATTAAGAAAACTATAGATTTACATAATGCGATACGTTTGGTTAAAGAAGATAATGGCGTAAGTAAATAATCGCAAATTCAATCTTAGTAATTTGTGGATTCTACAGTGGAATGCTAAATCCATCATGTCTAAATATACTGAACTATCTAAATACTGCGAAGATTTTAATTTAATTTTAATTTCAGAAACACGGCTCTCTCCTGATAAAAGGTTTAAGAAGGAGGGTGAAGGAGAAGACTTGACCGTGGAGGTGTAATGATTGAAATTAGGAATAACATTAGATATAGAAGAGCACAAATTTCCGAGACATGTGAAGATAAAGTAGAAGTTTGCGCAGTCGAGATCCTTGTGAGAGGGCGAACCCCTCATTTTGGTCTCGTGTTACATCCATCAAACATCGGTTTTATTAGGACTTGTGAATGGGAAAGATTCTTCTCACAATTTCAAGATAAAATTCTTTTTGGTGGAGATTTTAACTCCCACAACATCATTTAGGGCTCTACCAATATTTGCCATACTGGTGATAGCCTGTGGGAAATAATAGATAGTAGCGATCTATCATTGCTGAACAATGACTCCCCCACTTTTCACTGTTCATCTTATCACACTAATTCCGTAATTGATTTGACTGTGACCAATGCTTCGCTTGCGTTAGTGTTGAACTAATAGTATGTTGGTCCTGATCTATAGGGCAGTGATCATCTGCCTATTATCATTGAGGCCCAAGCCGGATTGCAGAATTGGGAATGGGAGAGTTTTGCGTCTACATGCTAAGGACACAGACTGGGAACTTTTTCGTGACGTGAGAAAGTAAAACTTATTACGGATCTGGAATCTATGGAAATGGAAATTGTGAATTCGATATTCATTGCCATAATCGAGGTGATTTCATCAGCTATTCCGTTCAAACATACTGAGAGACGTAAAGAGAAACAGAATCAAGTATTTCCCTCATGTCCATGGACAGATGAATGTGACAAATTTCTCCATTTTCGTAAGGAAGCTTTGGAGAAGTTTAAACAGACAGGTTTGAGAGAAGACTTTATAAACTACAAAAAAAGTGTGGTGATTATGAAACGAGAACTTCGTAGAATTAAACAAGATAAATTTAGAGACTTCTGTGAAGACCTGAGGAAAGACAGATTCATTCTTTGTTTGGAAAACAGTCAAAAAATTTCAATCCAGATACAATCGATCGGAAACAGCTAACGAATATTCTTCGGACAAAATGGCGAAGATTCTTGGACAGATTGTTGAACTTAGAGTAGGATAGGTATGTAATAAGACGCCTTTGTTTGAAAGAGAGAACTACAATGAATTTCTAGACGGAAGAAGAATTATTATTCGTAATTAGAAATCTCAAGATCAAATCTAGCCAGGGATTAGATGGTATCGATTATGTCATTATCAAGTTATAGGTAAATACATATTTCTCCGCATCTGCAACTCCATTTTTGCTAGTGGATCTTTCCCATCAGATTGGAGGAAGTACCTAACATTTATACTTAAAGCAGATGGCCAGAAGTTTCGGCCGATATCTCTCGCACCCTGTCTATGCAAGGTCATGGAAAGAATTCTAAGTAGTAGATTAAATTGGTGGCTGGAAAGTGAGAATAAGTTATCTGTATCGCAGTTTAGTTTTCGTAGAGGGCTTTCATGAATAATTCTCTATATGGAAATTCTCTATATGGAAATTCTCAAAGACTTTCAAACAGATATTCCGGTGGCAGTTGCTTTCCTTGATATCAAAGCAGCATATGATAACGTTGTAATTGATATATTAATTAACAGATTAATGAATCTGGATATCTCCCCCTCCCCGTTCTGTCGCTTTATTTACAATTTGGTATCTGCGTCAAGTGTGGTATAGATGCGAGAAAATAGAAGAAGTTTTTGGCTTTTCAAAGCCAAAGGCTGCCACAGGGCAGCGTACTGAGCCTTATATTATATGCCATCTACGTCGCCATATTGAAGAAAATCAACTCCCAAGAGTGCAAGATAATTCAATATGCAGACGATGTGTACATTTTTTCTGCTATGAACTCGGTCGAGGATTTTTGAATAGAATCGAAAGTGCAGCTGACAAGATTTCTGCCTCATTAAACTTTGGTCTTACCTTGTCAGAGAAAACTAAGCCATGTGTATTTAGCAAGAATAATAAAGTTCTTAAAACTCAAGTTAGACGAGATAATGTAAATAGTATAATTAAATATAATAAAAGATCTTTGTCGATTCGGATTCAGGAAGAAATTATCGCAAATTCTAGATAAGATAAAGCATAGATAAGATAAAGCAAAGTCTGATAAGATAAGATAAAATTCTTAGGGATGAATTTGCAATCTAATTTGGAATGGTCTACTCACGTTAATTATATCAAAAGTCGTTGTATTTGTCCATTACGAATTATAAAGTGCGTTGGGCATCTTTGATGGGGCGTCCCAGGTTATTTAGATTAATTTATCACGCTTTTTTATTAGATCTAGACTAGAATATGGAGTTTCATGCTTCAGGATCTTTCGAATAAGCTTTTACTTGAACTTAACAGAATTCAGTACCGAGCTCTTAGATTGGTAATGGGGTATAGACAAAGTACTCCGATTAATGTTATTCTGTGCGAGGCGAAGGAGCCCTTCCCTGCTTGTTAAATTCTGACTTAGGGAGAAATTTCCTGTCTAGCAACAAACTCTAGATGTCATCTCCTTGAAAAACTTAGCGAATTGGCGGAAATTTTCAATGTGATCGCGTTAGTCGAGCTCTGATTATGTTAGCTCAGGAAGACATAGACATTAAAAAGCACTACTTTTTCAACCTTGATGGTCCGTTGTGCTTGTCAAAATTATTCGATGCTTTGCTTTTTCATCTAGAGGTGAACCTTGAAGATGAAAAATTCTTTGACAGGCGTAAATATAATGCTGATGTCACTTTTTTAGGATTATTCAACAAGGAGATTAGTTCGTCCATGTATCTTTTCACTGATGGATCATGTGTAGAAGATTCGCAATATGCTGGTTTTGCAGTGATGTCTTATGATAGATCTATCTCCAAAGGATGTAGACGTGCGGATTTTGTCTCTTCATATTGTGTCGAAGCAATTCTTATGGCTCTGGATTAGAATAATGTAATTATGGGTGGCCCAAGCTAACTTTTCTGGGACTCTAAATCAATCCTTAGTGCAATGAGTGCACAGTTTCACCGGGGTAAATTGCATTTCATTCTCTTTATTAAGGATAGCATCCTTAATAAGTTTGACTAGAGACAGAGGAGTTCAAGCTTATATGGATTCCTAGCCATATAGGAATTTCGGGCAATGAACAAGCGGATAAGCTAGCTAGCGGGAAGCTATTGCTTCTGGGAGAGATATACAATTGGGAATCTCAGTATCTGAATTCTCAAATCTATGGAACTGACAGATGTACAATGAATTGTTTGGGTGGGTGAGCGATGAGTCGCTTACTCGCAGGACAGTACTGTAATAATTATTTAGTGGAGTTCAAACATGTTTGGTTCAGGAAATTTAAAATAAAGAGAAGAACAGTTGCAACTATTAATAGAATTAGGTCAGGCCACACATCCCTGAGGGAAAGTCTTTTCTGCTTCGGCATCGGTGGATTCTCACTGTGTGTTAGATGCGAAACTCCAAATCATGTCTTTTGAGAATGCTTTTATTGAACAGAGACGGGTATTGCAAAATGCCCTAGTTAAGGTGAGAGGCCTCCTCCCTGTCGAATATGGCTACAATTGATGAAGATACAATCTATATCTTAAACATGTTTATTTCTATCTAAGTTTCGTTTTTTTTGTTTTTTTATGTTAATTTGATTCAGTCTAAGTTAATGCGACACATATAACATTTGTTATTTTATTTTATGTTATCTTAATTTAGATTATTATAGTTTATGCTATTATATATTTAGTTATTAAGAAAAGGTATTTCTCATAACTGTCCACTTTTAAGTTAACTCTGATGGATCTGCTCTAGTAATTGTCAATCTAGCTTACTTATATGTTTTTGCGAGATACTTATACGTTATTGCGATTCGATGAAATGAAAAATTTTATTTTACGATCCTAAACTAGATAATCTAATATAAGAGCATACAGTGTCTCATCTTTCGAGCTAAGGCAGTTCATACAGCTTCAACATATTTTAGCGCGAAACTGTAATCATGGATGATTCGGGGCGAGTGTACTCAAAATCGTAAAGGTTAAAGATACGTAAGTAAAAGATAAGTAAGGGTGCTCAGAATACTCAAAAATTTTTTTAATTTAACATTTCATATATACATATATAATATATATATATACGGTATAATACTCTGGTATTAGCGAAAAATTATGCGTATATTAATATTATAAAAATTTCGGTTGAGTGCTGATAATGTCCAATACTGATATTTGGATCTCGGTTTTGCGTATATCGCTATAGAATAACGGTTTTTAATCTCTGATTTATATAATAATGAAAAATTAATATATTGATATATTATCGCTATTTTTCATATCATACAGAGTTTTAAATTCCTGAATATAAAATAGTAAATTATGATAGAGTTAAGTTTACATTATCCTTACAAAATAGATAGAAGCAAGTAAAAATAATGGACTTTAAAGATGTTTTGTATGTATAATTGTAGTTCCTGAAATTTGATTTTGACGAATATGCTGTTTTCATATGGTTTGAATAATAAAGATTGTATACAGAATCTTATCATTTACTCTAATATAATTAAAATGCAGAAATATACTTTTGAATTTCTGTTGTTAATTATTTCTGAAAAAAATAAAAAATTTTTGATAGTGACAATATCTCAAATCTAACCTTAAAATCTTTATATTTTAAACTCTTATAACTTCAAATTGCTTCACAGTGAATCGATTTCGGATTTTATTATAAGAACATAAAAATAATCTATAAAATTTTTATTAAATTTCTAATATTTTAGAAATAAGTATTAAACATCCTTTTTAGACATTTTGATAATACGTTTTATTTTTCTTTTTCTGCAGGATAAGATTGTAAGTACTGCTCGAAAAATATAAATCTTCTTCTTTTGTCAAAAAAAGATATAACAGTAATTATTGAATGCATTTGTAATTCAGTCAATTTTAAATTGTCGTCCATTGCATGAATTCACTTATTCCGTTCGAATCCGCTACTAAAACCGTATGGAGTGTATTGGAAAAACGGAACGTATAGTCCCAAGTAACGGTAACGCGTTACTTTTTAAAATTGGTAATGAGTGACGGTAATGAGTTACTTTTTTCAAAAAGTAACGGTATCTATAACGTAACGATTATTTTTTTGAGGTAATGCGCACAATCCTGCATATCATGAACTGATTTTAGTTGCCTTGCGTAATAGTGAATGAAGCGCAAATCTGCATCGCATGCAACCTACACATATACACAATATGTATTATAAATTTATAGGAAATTATCCATCACTATCTATATAGTTGTACCTAAAGGGTTTATTAAGGGTTACAAAGTAATGTCTGTAAATAGAACCATTTTCTGTTAAATATTTGCATCAATCTAATCTATGTTCTAAATTAACATCGGAGTTTTATATTGAAAATAAAAAATGATTTTATTGTGTATGATGATATTATATAATGTAAGTTTTATTAGTGTGATAAGATACATTGTTTAATTGAACAATCAATGAATTCTAGAATGAATAATAGACATAACAAACTCCGAGATACAACAAGGAACAATTGTTTTTAGATCTGATATCAAGTTTTGTAATAAACTTAAACAATAATACAATAGAAAGGTCTTACCAATATCATATTAGTAATTATTCTAATTATATATATTATTCTAATATATATAATTCTAATTATATTTCCTATCTTTACACACGTGGTGAGTTCACTAAAGTCCAATGGAAAAAAGAGAAGATCACTGAAAAATGAATTCCGATTTCACTTCTTTCATTTATTCGCGCACGCATATATCGAGATTAATTCAATCGCAATTATTGTTCTACACTCTTCCTTAATTCGAATCGAGTTTCAAATTTCATATTAGTAAAATCTTAAAATAGATATTTACAAACTTAATAACTAAGTTACCAAGAGATTAAATTAATTATGGTGTTAAATTACTATCCTTTCTTGAAATTTTCTTAAATCAATCATCTCAAACTTATTCATTTCTAACGATTTTGTTAGCATGTCAACAACTTGTTCTGTAATAGGACAATATTTGAGCATAATAATTTTATCTTTTATCAATTCATAGATAAATCTAAATTTCACGTCAATATGCTTACTCCTTCTATGTATGATGCCATTCTTTATCAAAGCTATTGCACTCTGACTATCCTATATTCAATTCAATATCAACTCTATCATTTCTTCAATTAATGATTTTAGATATATTAATTCTTTACAGCGCTCAGCAGTAGCTATATATTTGCTTCAGTGATCGATTGTGTAATAATCGGTTGTTTTCTTGACTCCATCAGTCCTCTTGCAAAGTATATTACATAACCCGTTGTACTTCTTCTTTCTGTGTCTTCTATTAGGTGTACAACTTTGCTTCCGCCGCTTCCTATAGATGGCTTTAGCGGTAAGTGGTGATCGAAATAAATAGATCATAGACGTCATACAATAAACTTGGGCATCTGTCAACATAACCCCATAGAAACATTAGTCGATTTGTGTCTGCATC
>Ga0157364_1003884_pt1 | contig 14693 bp, 10 predicted proteins | sample AttsexASBM2_FD_111476 | JGI IMG/M metagenome (GOLD analysis project Ga0157364, IMG submission 111476) | Fungus gardens microbial communities from leaf cutter ant in Ribeirão Preto, State of São Paulo, Brazil - Atta sexdens ASBM2 | ecosystem: Host-associated > Fungi > Mycelium > Unclassified ... | reverse complement strand
TTCATATGGAACCCAATTCCCTTGCTTTTGAATCATTCCCAATGATTTCAAACGATATGAAATTGTTTGTTGAGTCACTCCTAATGTAAGTGCAAGTTCTTTTTGCGTTTGGCACGAATCTTCCAATATGCTTCCAATTCCGCGTTTTCGTACACTTTCGGTCTTCTGCTACGTTTTTTGTTTTCGACGTCAAATTCACATTCTTAAACTTTTGAAACCACTCATGACACGAAATTTCTCTCACTTAAGGCAGCATCACCATATGCTTCTACAAGCAATCTATGAGCCTCAGCTGCAGATTTCTTCAAATTAAAGAAGTAAATCAAAAATTGCCGCAAATGACGCTTATTCGGCTCAAAATTTGACATTTTCGTACAAAAAAATATATGATGCTGATACAAAATCGCTGATATTTCAAGATTATAGTGTTTGAATGTCCAATTTTACGATATGTCGTTTTACATCCAACAATTTTAACTATAGTTTATTAGTGGCGCCGTCTTTTGCAAACGGCGGAAACTTATTTGTACTCCCAATATTTAAATTAAATTTTTTTGTTTTATACAGTTAACTCTTTAATTGTAACACTTAAATTGAGTAAGATAACGCAATTTTGTGATAATGTTTTGTATAATATTTTGAAAGAGAATTAAATAACTACTACTTCAGTTGGAAGAAAAAATGTTTTTGAATGAATTGTGATGTAATAATTTCATTTAAGAGGAATTTAAACCATTCAGATAGGAAGATCCTTCAATAAAATATACGTATATTTAGGTTTCATTTCATAAAAATTAAAGCTAATACCATTTGGATTAAGTAAATAATAAAGATAGTATCACTTTTATTTTTTATTTTGATAGTAGAATTTAACTTAGGCGCCATAGTTGTTAATATCAATTCTTGTATACAAATAATATGTATCATTAGATTAATATTTATTATTTATTTAATTTGTCATAGTATAAAGAAAGGATTTAACTTTGCGCCAGTTTTTGATTTCAAATCTTTTATAGAAATATCGTTAAAGTTAATATTATTTATATAATTTGATTTTCGAATTACATGGAATTTAACTTGGCGTTAATTGGCGTTAATTGTTGATATCAAATCTTTTTTACGAATAATACATAATTTTAAGGAATTTCTCTTGGCGCCAATTTTGTTAAGAAATATTTTATACGAATGATACATATCATTAGAGTAAATAACAAGAGAAAGTACCTTGTGTACATTTGTGTCTTACTTTTTAATTTGATAAAGAACTTAACTTGATTAATTAAAATTATAGGATTTAATTTTTCATTTAATACATTAATTTTTTTCGAAGAGCAATAATTTTTGACAGAGAATTAAAGTTGCTATTACTTGGGTTGGAATAATAAAATTATAACATTATAATCCGAATAATATGATTTGTCCAATCCTTCAAAATAAGCCTCTGTTTCGGCGATGAGCTGCTCTCTAGTAGTGAATCTCTTTCCGCCGAACCATTTCTTCAGATTTGGAAACAGGAAATAGTTGCAGGGAACTAAATCTGGCGAATATGCTGAATGGGGAAGCGTAATTCGTAGCGGAATTCATTGAATTTGGTCATCGGTGTCGGGCACGTGTAAATCCGTGCATTGTCTTGATAGAAGAGTACTTTCTTCTTCGCCAAATGGGGACGTTATTTCTTTAAAATGTTGTTGACGGTTCAATAAGGCTGCGTAATAATTACCATTGGTCATTTGCTTCGATGGAAGGTAATCGATATGAATTATACCACGTGCATCCCAAAAAACTGTGGCTATCACCTTTCCAGCCGATTTTACGGTCTTTGTCTTCTTTGGAACTGGTTCACTCGGTGAAATCCATTGTTTTGACTGTTCCTTCGTTTCGGGTGTGAAGTAATGAATCCATGTTTCGTCCATAGTAATGAATCGATGCAGAAATTCATCTGTATTACATTGAAACAATCTCCAAACATTGTTTTGAAATCGTCACACGATCGCGCTTATAGTCCACAGTGAACAAACGCGGCACCCATCTTGTTGATAGCTTTTTCATACCCAATTGTTCGTGCAAAATTGAAATCACTATGCCATGATATGTCTGTGGCCTCAACAAGCTCGCGCATTTTCACTCGTCAATCAATATCGCGGACTTTATCGATGATTTCTGGCGTAACAGCCTTAATTGGACGTTCCGAACGAGGTACGATCACGTTTAAATTCATTCACCCAATTGTATATAGTCGCAAACGCTGATGCAGATTTGCTATGAACATTATCCAATTCTGCTTTAATTTCTTTCGGCGTTAAACCTTTCATATGTAGATGTTTGATCACTGCACGAAACTCGTTTTTTTCCATTTTGCAAAAAATAAAAAAAGATTGTTCGCTTTAATTGTCTACAGAAATGAAACTACGCGATGAATTCCGCTCAAACTTTGACAACTAAGTAATCAGATGCTACTTGTCAAAAAGTAATGTGACATGATACTGCGAATGCCTTTTGACAGATTTTCTAAGAACTTATTGACTTGCTATAAATATAAAAAGTGACTTCAAAAAAGAAGTTTTTTTTATCCGTTTTTTAGGCTCTCCAGTTTATGACTGAATTGTGTGTGCCAAATAATATACTGCAATAAGATATTAATTACAAAGAAGTTTCAGGTAGAAGAAACAATCGTTATCATAGCTGAAGGGGGAAGCGGGAGTCACATATTACGTGTGTACGAAAATCCGTTTGATTCCACCCCTCTCTGCTCTAATAATAAATTTCACTTCATCTTTAAACTTCTCTATTATTGTCTGAATATAAGATAAAATTTTTGACACACAATTCAGTTCCAAAATTAAATAACAGAAAAAAGGCGATTTTCGTAGTACATATAGAAAGGCGAAAATGTAAATCAAAATCTAAAATGGATACACAAAATGAAGACAGAGCAATATCTCTGTATGTATGACTTCCCATCCGCAGGAGTTTAGTTTCGTGAGTTTAGTTTCCTGTCCCATGGAGCAAAACTTGCAGATATGCAATAATGCATAATATCAACGCGAGCCAATGACAAACGCTATTCCGATGAATCTAATAAAAATAATCTACGGCTCTTGTGATTGGTCCAGTGCAAATTGCGTCTTCCGGAAATTCCGCTCCATGGGATATAGAAAAACATATTTTAGCGGAATGGAATCGGCTAAATAGAAGCTATCCCAATCATAAGCGTTCCGCTAATTCCGCACCATGGGACCGCATCCTCAGGGTGCGGTCCCAAGGAATGCGGATATGCGAAATTGCGGAATGGTTGTGCGAAATGACTTTATTCCGCCGATTTCGCCATTTTCTGTTGCGCAAATTTATTAGCCGTAGCACAGATTCTTGTATAATGCATAATGCATAAGGAAATCAACGAATCGAAATTCTTTTTTTCCATGGAATGGAAGGAAAGGAAAGATTCTGATGAGCTCGCTTGTGCGTTATGCGTCATGCAAAGTTGCGGTTATTTCTTTGATAGATTCCGCTGATGCTTGCGTGTACAGTCACAGAAAGGTTGCAATATTTGTTTTTTCGATGAATTTTGGAATGCAGCTTGCTCACGGAGCGATTGGTTCTTATTTATATTGAACCAATCACTCGGAGAGCAAACTGTATTTCGAAACCCATCGAAGAAAAAGTGTTGCAACCTTTCTATGACCAGCTGTACATGTACAACATATACTCATAAAAACTAACCTCGTTAGTTAGTTTAAACGGAGAAAATTATCTCCTATAAGCACATAGTTAGGCTCTGCACACAATAGAAGGAATAAGAAATTGGAATACACGATTTATGATAGTTAGAAATCATTTATTCTTTATTCCTAATTCCTTATTCCTTCTATTGTACGTAGAGCCTTAATCAATATGCTGTAGCTCGAATTCTCACTTGGATGTTTTCCGGGTATTATATTATCCTTGTTTAACATTTGATAAATAACAAGAATAGAGTGATACCTGAATAGCACTCGGATGAGAATCTGAACATAATCCTAAAGGTTATTAATTAAGTCTCCCGATAAATACGAAGGTCAATATGATCAGAACATGAATGTCGTAAATATATAGTATATATATATATACAGAAAGGCGAAAATGCAAACCAAAATTAAAATAAATACATAAAACACATCGATAGTGTCCTTGTATGTATATGTGATTTCCGATTCGAAGGAATTCATTTTTCTATGTTCATTTGCTGGATTGACACTGCATTGTACGACGTTCTGCAACCAATTAGAAAGTAGAATTTATTTCGTGTCGATGATACGAAGCAAAATCCTGCTTTTGATTGGTGCGTCGTATAATGCACATCGGATCCAATGAATCCAGCAATTGGAATTCATTTTCTTATGTCCCAGTTGAGCGGAACTTGCGGATGTAGAATCAATGCGAGTCGCTATTCCCGTAGATCTAAATAAAACAAAGGAATGAAAATTTTACTTCAGTGTCTGCAGTGTATGCTTGCATCGCAATTTCGTCGGTGTGACCAACTTCTTAATCTCAATAGTCATCGATGACTAATCACAGTTCACTAAACAAACATAAAAAAATCACTAAAAGTATTTTTATCAATATTTGAGATAACCGGAACCCAATATTATATATAATATAGCTTTAGCCACAATCGCTTATTCAATTCCTCCGTGATCGCAATAACAATAATGTCAATAACTTCAACTTATAATCTCTGCAGAGTGTAGAATGTGTAAAATGTGTAAAATGTGCAAAACTGTCGCAGCGCTGGCAACGTTCGCTGATCATGTGTGATGTAACCATGCATTGCTAGCGCCATATTTGCCTATTGCAAAAATTCCAAAAGGACATTATCCTCATAACGGCGACGATGACACATCTAATTTTTTTTTAATAAAAATTTCAGATTCGTATTTTGCATCGCAATATCTCCGCTCGTAGAGCACGTAGAGAAAAAATAAAAACACTTTCATTATATATCCCGAGCGGTTGCAATCGATTGAGCATGTTTAGAACTTGATTGGTTCCTTATTGAGATCCGATAATCTCAATCTGGTGTAATTCGCCGGCTCATGTAAAGTAGCCACGGCAGTGTCGCTGCGCGTAGCTTAGCGCCACTACCAGTGTCTCTAGATTAAATCAGAAATAATCATGACAGCGATTTATTCGTCATGATATCCATTTGTTTATAATTTCATATTTAATAAATGGAGATCAGACGAAACGAAATTATAAGCTGATATTTTTTAATTAAACCAGAAAATGATAATGAAATAACAATTTAGTTCAAACAATATTCATTTATAATTTAATGTTTAACAAAAGAAGATTGCACGAAAACGAAATTATATGTTGATATTTGTTAACTAAGCTAGAAAATGATAATCAACTGCAAAAGACATTAAAAATGTAAAAAAAAAGTATTAAGTATTTTGCAATATCTTTACATAATCAAATCATCTTCTAAATATATGAAAATAATACTTAGCAAAAATGAAATCTATCGGAAGACATTATAAAAATGGAAAAAAAGACGTCAATTATATTTTGCAGAAAAAAGATATCAAAGATAATGCCATAAAAAAGGAATTGAAATCAAAATAATATTTCAAATATCTCTATTTATAAAGTCCCATAGAATAGTTCTCCGAGCGGCATCTTGAAGACATACTTATGATGTAGACATTCTTTGGATATTTTTTAAGACAGTGTTGTATGGAATAATTTCTTATAATTATAATATATACTACACAAAGTACAGGCGATATTTGAAGTGTATTAAGTATAACACATTAATGAAAGAACGAAATATAATAGATAGCGTAATGATAGATGTAAAAACTAAAAAGGGATTTTTACAATCGACAACAAGTAGAAAATTGTAGAATTAAAAAATCAAAAATAAGCAAGATGTTCCGCAATAGCATACTTGATATTCTGTCTTGTTCATGTATAATTCGATTGCAAATAATTCAATAAATAATATTTTATTATTGTATAATTATAAATTATTTTTTACAAATTAAAGAAATGTTATATATATATATATATATTCAAAATTATTATTTTACTATTGATATATTTTATATTCAACAGGTGCACTCATAAATATTTTTCCACGAGATAAAGAAAAATTTTTAATATTAAATTTTTAACCTTTAAATTTTTTTATTGTAGTAATAGAATTTGAAATTTATTACAAGTAGTAATAACAAATAGTATTAACAGTTATTGATCAACATAATATTATTGTCTCTGATTATACTTGATCCTCATAAAAATAGGAATCTAAATATTATAGGAATATAAATATTTCTTACTTAATAAAAATTTTTAGAAATAATGCATAACTATTTGCGGTTTAGGGACTTTATAGAATTACTCATCAACTGCAGATATCAACTTTACAAGGGACAGAGAACAAGTTCGCAAAATTCCAAAGAAAATAACCGACGTATTCCTTATGTATCCTTATGTATGAGGTAAATCCGTTATAAATCCCATAAACGAAGACTCACCATCTATCTCTCGAGAAATAGCCGGATGTAATGGTGCCGTGCAGCAAAACGTCCCACATCGCCGATCGGAGAATACCCCACCGCAAATGACACGGAAGGAGACAAAGTAGTCATTCGATAAATAGACACCACACTATGTACACTAATGTACAAATCCAGAAATGAAGTCACATACAAAAGTTTATATACAAGTTCGAAATTATATACAAGAATAGAATATATAAGCCGATTCTAATCCCCTATGTGTTAATGCGTATACGTATATGCGATATGTATGTGTGAGGGAGGGGGAAGTGCACACAGAGATTAAGGTCCCGTGGCACGGGGAATGACGTTACAAGGAGAGAATAAGGGAGAGGGGAAAGCGCGTCATCGGAGAAAGGTTCCTTCTCTCTCTCTCTTTCTCTCTCTCTCTCTCTCTCTCTCTCTCTCTCTCTCTCTCTTACCTGTTATAGGATTCTCTCTGTCCCACTCGTTGCGGCCCTATACTTATTATTCGCGCTCTCTTTCTTTCATTGTATTCTCTCCTACATTCTCTTTTCTTCTTTTGTGATTATTTTTTATTAAATAGATATTTATGATTTTTATATGTTGTAACTTAGCAATTTTTATATGATTGCAACTTAGTGCAAATTGATATTTTTTTTATTAATGTAATATAAATCGTCAAACGCGCTTTCTTACCTACTAACTTGAACTTGAGAAAAAGAGAATAATAGGAAGGAATGGAAAGAATCATTTTGAAGACTGAGTAATATGTTTAATATACATTTATTTTTCATGTAATGCAGCATATACAATATTATCTAACACGTAAGCTATTAGTTCACATTCTATAATAGAAATTTTATCATAAATTTTATACAAAGTATTTGCAGCATCGCTTTTATTAATAATATAATTTTGTTTTAAAAATGACACAAAATATTCGAATTTCTTATTAATATCATGCGTATATTGACCCAGTTCATAGAATACATGTTCAACATATTGCTCAAGTTCAAAAAAGAAAAGCACAGTTGTTGATTTCATGTACAAACATGTGCCATTTAATGTTAACTTTACGTTATTCATATATTTTAACAAGCCCACATTTCTTAAATCGATGATGATGATGGGACTATTGACTGCATTAATCATTTGATATCTGCAAGCCTCTTGATGAATGTCTTCCACGTAGATATGAACATGTGGTTGCCTCGATTATCATCAATCACAATTTGCACATGAGATAAAGATCCTACAATGATCCTAATATCCAGAAATTTATATGCTGTCGATGTCAATGCATATTTCCTCATCAAAATATGAGGCATGTAGCGAGGTTTCGAAGACGTACTGGACGATGTTTGAGAAAATGCGCTTTGAAAAAAAGAAAACATATAAATATATCTTACAAAAATATGTAACATACAATAAACAAAATACTTTATAAAATTAAATGAACTTACTGCCTCTTGTACGCCTCATCCTGTTAAATTGAAACATAATAAGCAAATTCATGGCTTGAGATATTTTATTTTTTCGAAGAACTTATAATTAGCAATAGCTGTCTCAAGTTCTCAAAACAATTGATACAGTAACATTGCTCGGAGGTCTTCTTTTAAACAGTTCCTTTCCATATTTTTTTTACATCCTAAAATGGAGAGAATTTTTTTTAGGAGTACAAATAAATTTTCGCCGTTTGCAAAAAACGACGCCACTAATAAACTATTAGTTAAAATTGTTTGATGTAAAACGACATATCATCAGATTGGACATCCAGCAACACCATAACCTTGAAATATTAGCGATTTTGTATCAGTATCATATATTTTTTTTATACGAAAATGTCGAGTTTTGAGCCGAATAAGCGTCATTTGCGGCAATTTTTGATTTACTTCTTTAATTTGAAGAAATCTGCAGCTGAGACTCATAGATTGCTTGTAGAAGCATATGGTGATGCTGCCTTAAGTGAGAGAAGTTGTCATGAATGGTTTTAAAAGTTTAAGAACGGTGATTTTGACGTCGAAGACAAAGAACGTAGTGGAAAGCTGAAAGTGTACGAAGACGCGGAACTGGAAGCATATTGAATGAAGATTCGTGCCAAACGCAAAAAGAACATGCACTTACATTAGGAGTGACTCAACAAACAATTTCATATCGTTTAAAATCATTGGGAATGATTCAAAAGCAAGGGAATTGGATTCCATATGAACTGGAGCCGAGAAACGTTGAACGCCGATTTTTCATATGTGAAATGCTGTTTGTCAGACATAAACGAAAGAGTTTTTTGCATGTGTAGTCACTGGTGATGAAAAATGGATCCACTATGATAACTCAAAGAAGAGGACCACCTGGCCATGCTTCAACATCGACAGCCAAGCCGAATATTCATGAAAAAAACTCATGTTGTATTTAGTGGGATCAGCTTGGTGTCATGTATTATAAGTTGCTCAAATCGAACGAGACCATTACTGGGATTCTCTACCGAACACAATTGATGAGATTGAGCCAATCACTCAAGGAAAAACGCGCCCGCTTTTACTCCAGGCATGACAAAATTATTCTCCTGTATGATAATGCTTGACCACATGTTGCGGCGCCGGTCAAAACCTATTTAGAAACACTCAAATGGGAAGTTCTACCTCACCCGCCGTATTCTCCAAACATTGCTCCTTCCGACTACCACTTGTTCCGATCGATGACGCATGGCTTGTCTGAGCAGCACTTCACATCATATGAAGATACCAAAAATTGTATCGATGATTGGATAGCCTCAAAAGATGAAGTTCTTCCGACGCGGTATCCACGTGCTACCAGAAAGATGAGAAAAAGTAGTGGCTAGCGATGGCTATTACTTTGAATAAAACATTATGTATCATTCTTTCACAATAAATTTTTGATAAAAAACGGCGGAAACTTATTTGTACTATTAATTACATTTAAATACATTTAAAAATTCTCATAAAGATATAATACAACTGAAAAAAATCAAGTGAAGAAATCAAGAGGAAATGTACTTCTTGGTTTGTACTATCTTATGTTTCAAAAATTTCAAACGAATTCAAAAGAATTAGTAAAATCTTTAATACTAAATCAGCTTTTACTAGCTTAAATAAATTAAACAGTTTGGTCAAGGGACATAAAGACATCCTCCCAAGAGAAAAGAAAAAAAATGTTGTGTATAAAACCTCCTGTAAATCCTGCGATGCCTTTTATGTTGAACAGACAGGAAGAAAACTAGATTAGCTGAGCATCGTAATCTAGACACACTGGTAGTGTCTCGGCACTAAACTTCAGCGACACTGCCGTGGCTACTTTACGCGAGCCGGCGAGTTGCCAGGAAGATTATTAAAATTATTGGATCTCAATAAGAGCTGAACTAATCAGGTTCTAAGTGTGCTCAATCGATTGCATCCGATCTAAGTATATAATGAAAGTATTTTTATTTTTTCTTTACGTGCTGTACGAGCCGAGATATTGCGACGCAAAATTCGAATCTGAAAATTTTATATTAAAATTAAAATTAAGAAATGTCATCGTCGCCGGTTATGAAGAGAGGAATTTGTCCTTTTGGAATTGTTGGCGCAAGAAGCAAATGTGGCGCTGGCAATACATCACACATGCCTATTTTCTATGACTGATGATAAACTAGTATACACTTTTAGAATTAAAGTGAGATAGTTTAGATTAGATTCGAAATTTGTCATATCGATGGCATAGAAGGACACGTAAGTGATTTTCTGCTTCTGCAATTACACAAATTAGACTTATTCGACACGTTTTTGCACGAAATAAATGAATCTGGCAAAAAAAATGTATTGCTTTATTCCGTGGATCGAGATATTAATCGTTATTGATATTTAAGTTAGGAAATCTGTCACATCGATAACAAATAGAAGGATATAAGAACATGTAATTGAAGCTAAAATAAGTATTTTCTATTTCAATTACACAAATTCTCTGATTTAAGAACATATTCTTTGCTTTAAGAATATTATTAATTATTTTTTATATAATTTTTATTTTTACAGCAGAATATTTGTCTTGTTAAATATTTGTTTGTAAAATAGAAAATTTGTTTAACTCTGTATGCCATTGATGCAACAGATTTCCTAGTCTGGATATCTGTTAACTTTAACAATTAATAACTCGGTTTGCGGGACAGAGCGACACATTTTTTTGCCATTTGTGCAAAAACATGTCGAATGAGTCTAATTTTATCAATCTCGAGGAGGTGAGGAGGCTAAATTCAACAATTACCGAATGTTGTCTTGCATAAACCTAATTGTTTAATGCGTTATAATTCGACTTTATACGTACATTATTATATAACTTGTAATGTATTTCTAGAATTTATTAACACGTTTTCGACATCACAATTCAACTGTGAGACAAGATGCTTTGAAACAATTAAAAGAAACAATTAAATCTTGTTCAAAATCCTTTAAATCTTTACATTCATAATTGAATTCTCTGTTGATATCGCCATTTGTATAGCCATTCGTCCCAATTCGTCTGTTTGTCGTTTATATAATATCATAAATATTCCGCGAGAGTTCGGTGTGAACTCTAACGCCTCTTCGGACCGTTGTCTGTATCTTTTCAATCTTCAAAAGTTTACAAACATTCTTAAATAATTAACTCGTAAAATTAGTGCCTTGATCCGTAAGAATTTTTTCGGGTATTCCATGCTCCATTATTATTTTTATAACAAATGCTTTAACAATCGTTGATTTTCGATTGGTATCGCTTTGCTGAATTTCGTCAAGCTATCATGAAAAGTCAAGGTATATTTATTTCCTTTTCGTAATCATAGACTTTCCTATATCAAAAGCGCATTTTTCGAAGGGTTTTTCGGGTGTATCCATTAATACGAAAGGCATTTTCGTCTTCTGACTTAATTTATTTTTCTGACAGAATTCACATTTACTAATATAATTTTCGACATCCTTCGTGATGTCACGTCATGTAGCAATTCTTATTCTCTTTATTGTTCGTACTCCTTGATGCCCTCCTACGGGCGATAGTATTTGCTGTTTCTCTTCCTCTGTATATTCTTTTGTTCGTACTCCTTGATGCCCTCCTTGTCTTCTTTGTTATCATCTTCCCTCTCTTTTGACTGAACGTTGTTCACGCGTTCGTCGTTTAGGATTTCGGCTCAGATCTGCGTTGATATTACTAGCCTTATGTATGATCTTATAGTCATACTTCACTACTCTTCTAATTTCAATCTCCAGTGCATTAATCTCGAGTCTGGATCATTTACATTAAAAAATCAAATTAATAAACTGTGATCAGTTATGATAATAAAAGTCGTATCATATAGATATGGGTGAAAATGTTTGACAGTCCAGACTATCGCTAACAATTCTTTCTCCGTAGTGTTATAATTTCGTTCGGCTTTATTTAATATTCTGCTCGCGTAAGCAATCAGATTTAGATCTACGAGGCCTTATGATAGTACGGCTCCAATTGCAAGGTCCGATGCGTCAGTAGTTAGAGAATCTCGAATGAAATCCAAGTAACTTAATATGCTCTTGTGAGCTTTACTTTTCATAATTCAAATGCTCCATTTTCCGATCGAATATAACACTCTTTTTAGTCAAGCTTGTTAGAAGTTTCGCAATTTTTAAAAAATTTTTGATGAATTTCCTGTAGTATCCAGCTAATCCGATAAACAATTGTATATCTTTAATTTTTTTCGGCATAGTAAATCCGTTATAGCGCTTAATTTACTCGGAATCGGAAGTATTCCTTCTTTAGTTTTTTATTATTGTATATGTCCAAGATTACTTCCTTTCGTAAGAACTCACACTTGTCTGGTTGTGTAGTTGCAAATTATATTTGCGTAGTCGTTGTATTACCTCGATAAGACGCTTAGTATGTTCCTCTAGGCTCGGTCCGTAAATAACTATATCATCTAGGAATCGAGGCATCTCAAACCTTGTATTCCCGCTAATATTGCGTTCATTAATCTTTGAAACGTCGCGGGTGCATTTCTTAACCCGAACTGCATTAGGTTAAATTCATAATGCTCGTGCAAGATAGAGAAGGCAGTTTTATTTTTGTGTTCCTTATTCTAGAAATTTAATGATACCCCGATGCTAAATCCAGTGAAGAGAAATATTTGGCGTTTCCTAACTAAAATGTTTCCTGATTTAAAATGTCGATTATGTTTGGTAGAGGAAATGAGTCGCCTATTGTTAATTCGTCCAGTTTCGTGAAATCTACCACTAAATTTTTGTTTTCCTGAAGCGTCACTCTTTTTTAGAATGACTAGTGGCGCGTTCCACTGACTCGCACTATAACTATATCTGTAACTATATAATAATATCATCTTGTAGCATTTTTTTTGTTGATTCACTTCTTCCTTATGTATATATATATATATATATATATATTTATATATATATATATTTTATATATATTTTATATTTATATATATATATTTTTTCGGCAACCGATAAGGTCGCACATTTACGGATGCACATATAGTGCGTGTATTAATTTTATGCGCTATTGTGTGCATTAATATCCTCCTTCTAAGTGAAAAAAGTCATTAAAGTCCTTGCATATTTGCTCGAAGATCTAAGACTTGTAATACTATCAGTATTCGCATATCTCCCGATCACTTACGTAATTTGATACTCACTAATGGCTCGCGTTTTTCGCGTCCTCCTTTTTTCCTTTTCTTCTTCGCTAGCGTACGAGGATTCTTCGCTCTTGCTCTCGCTTTGTTGCTTATTTTGTCTTATCTCTGCAATGTTTACACGTTTTGTCTTATGATCAGTGTCTCGCTTCGTATTGTTTCGACTCCTTGTCGAACCGTCCTTTCAGTAACCAGCACTCGCTTCTTTTGTATCCTGCTTTCTTGCAAAATTTATGTGCAAAATTTCTCGACGGCATTTATACTTGCTAGTTTATCGGCTCGGGGCAATGAAAATCTGTTACCGTAACGGCTTGATCGACAGTCTCACCTATAATGGCCTACTTTTCCATATTTATTGCATTGTACATTCGAATATTTTGAATTTTGGCTTTGATCATATTTATTGCGATCATTATTATTCGTGGGGTAGACACTTTTACACATTCTTCTGCGCTTGCTGCATTGATAGCTTCTTGCAGACTTGAATATTTTTGTGATCGTATCATTAGTTTAATATCTTCGCGCAGTCCCAGTTCGAAATTTAGTAAGCTTGATTCTAAATTGTTTCCCAAATGGCTCCCTTCTGCTCGCTTGTATTTTCTTGTTTCTTGATCAACAACTCGTATAGCTCCATAGCTAAAATATTCACGAGTCGTCCAGGTGTGAGCGCTTTCGCCTGGCTTTTGTTTTAAAGCGTTAAATTCTAATTGTAGGTATGATGTTTCGCGTTTTCTTAAGTAATTGGCTTCTATTTCTCGCTATAATTGTTCGAAGTCTGCCTCGCTTCTAGTTTGGAAATCTAATAGAAGTTATCCTTTCAATTTCGGGTTTAATTTTTCTTCTAATAAGACTGATTTTTCCGTGAAGTTGATTTTTTCCCTCGCATAGATACTAGCGCTTATGAATTCCTACATCTTCTGACGCGAATGTCTGTCTATTTCCGGTATCAAACTCCTGCATCTTTTAATCTTAAATATCCCATGGGTCGATTTCTTGCTTGTCGCACGTCATCCTGTGTCCATCCGTATGTGATGTTTAATACCTCTATCATGGAAGTATGTTAGTCGGAAGTTTTCGCGATCGTAATTTGCAATTTCCATCCTGCTCATGCTATCTTGCAATCTTATATTATTGTTTCCATCATTCTATCTAATATTTTCTCTTGCCTACTTTGAATTGATGCTTCGCGCGCGTGTTCTCCTATAGTATCTCTGAGACGACCTATCTCTGCTTTTATTTCTGTGTTCGCTATCGGCGGATTGTTCGCGATCTCACCATTCTCGCGTTGACAGTTGATGTCGCCGTATCGGCGTCGCCGTATCTCCCTATCGAATCAGTGCGTGTATTTACAAATAAATTATTCTTGTATGAAATTAACAAGGATTCTCGTTGTTCTATCCTATTATCAACTAGTAAACTGTGATCTAAATCCAAGAATGAAAATATGCTTGATAACAATATTCGGATGAGGTTCCGAATCAGATGCGCTATCGCTTGAATATCGCGGTTCCAACACACGGCGCACATTGTTGCATATGTCT
>Ga0157364_1003883_pt1 | contig 14694 bp, 11 predicted proteins | sample AttsexASBM2_FD_111476 | JGI IMG/M metagenome (GOLD analysis project Ga0157364, IMG submission 111476) | Fungus gardens microbial communities from leaf cutter ant in Ribeirão Preto, State of São Paulo, Brazil - Atta sexdens ASBM2 | ecosystem: Host-associated > Fungi > Mycelium > Unclassified ... | reverse complement strand
TTTTACAAACTGACCAGTTAAAAACGCTTTAAAGCCTTTGCAGCATCGCGTGGATCATACTCTAACCAGTTTATGCTGACATTTGACGCTTATTTTTAGCGTCAAAATAAGTCACATGATCAAAATTGGCCTAGATTCCACCGAGGATTTAATCTGGATTAGAATATAAGAACTAACTATAGTTACGAACATTCCCTATTGTTCGATTGTAGTTGATTGATTTATACATTTTGATTAAATCATCGGTGGAAATTAGATCATTGATGCTTGATATTTGTCAATTTCTATCACATGATTTTGGCGCTAAAAATGAACGTCGAACATGAAATGATACCAAAAAGGAAGTTAAAGTCGACGGCACATGCTTGTTTTTTTGCTGAATTGCTAGGCTGCGTTCCACTTAGACCCAGTTGCATCAATGTTACTTTGACTTTAAACAAGGTTTAAAACTCTGTCTCTAGAGATTTGTTCGCATCGCATGCTTCAACATGTTGTAATATGCTCTTACTCATGTAATAAGCTTCTTACTCATTCTAACGCGCTTGATAGAGTGAGTAGAAGTGTGGAGCATGTTAGAGCATGTTGGAGCTTGCGACGTGAACAAATCTTAGAAGTACGGTCAATACAAGAGTATTGCTGCAAACGCTTTGAAGCGTTTCTTAATTTGGTCAGTTTGTTGTAAAATTCTTTCTTCTAATTGATCCATCAAATGCTTCAAAGCATTTGTAACGAGACTTTGATCACAGCCTAGGTTTGTCGCGTCGCATACTTCTGCTACAGTTCTTACTCATTCTAATTAGCGCATTGGAGTGAGTAGGAGCTATGATGAGAGCATCTTATTACAGCTCCTACTCACTCTATGGAGTTGGAATGAACTATGGAGCAATTACAACATGTTGGAGCATGCGACGTAAACAAACCTCTTCTGTCTCTTTTTCACTTTAAAACAAAGATCTGTTTTTTATTTGCACTTTCTGAACTGGTATAACACACAGTGCAAGTAAGTTGAAGTGAAACAAATATATGTTTGTTTCACTTTAACTTATTACACTGGTTCCAAGTGCAGCAATAAAAAACAGACCTCGAGAACAAATAGAGCTTTAAACTTATGTCCGTGTTCATAATCAGGTCTTATATTTAAGACTTCTTTAAATTTATCTTCAGATACTGTATGAATTATTTCATTGGCTGCTGAGCATCTAAAGATAAATTTAAGGAAGTCTTAAGTATAAGGTCTAACTATGAATAAGGGCATAAGTCAAAGTAACGGTTGATTCAACCGGGTCTTAATGCTCACACATTCGCGAGCATCGTTTGTCCTTGTTTAACATTTGATAAACGATTAGGATAAAATGATCCCACGAGCATTGTGAGCGTTAAGTTAGTTCTACATTAGTTACAAACTGATCGCAAGTTTGTTGCGACAACCAATCTGAAGCTTGCATTTTGAAATTAACGCTTTATATTGGCTGTTGCAACAAACTTCATTTCATCAGCTTACAACTAATGTAGAACCCGGCTTTTGGGGCTACGCACAATACAAAGAACAGGAAACAGAGAACAGAGAATAAGGGATTCTGCACAACAAAAAGAACAGGGAACAGAGAACAGAGAATAAGAATTTCAACCTATCAGAAATTGTGTATTCCACAATACATGATTTCTGGTAGGTTGAAATTCTTGTTCTCTATTCCCTATTCCTTTTATTGTGCGGAGCCCCTTAAGTGGGACACAGTTCTAACTAGAATAAATTCTTACCATTGGCTGATACTGGCTGTGTTCCAAAATTGACTGCCAGTACTGAAAATTTATAATGCACTTGACATAAACTATAGTATTTTCAGTGTTGGCAGTAAATTTTTGGAACATGCGTCAATATCGCAACCAATATGATAGTAAAGGCTGATCAACTCCGATTAATCTAATCGGTCCATTGTTACATTGGAACTGATCAATTACATTTGCTGTTCTATAGAATTAATCAATCACGGTTGACACTTAATCGACTGATTAACTTAATCGGAGTTGATGAGACCGGGGGATCGATTCTATATCTTGAAATGAAGTAAAAATTATAAAAATGAGCGAATTTACTAGAATACTGATTATTTCATTGGTCAACACCTAGTAAATTTGCTCGCTTTTGTAATTTTCACTTTGTTTGAAAATACAATCGACCCGGAAGAAAGATTTTAATCCAGCTAGAAATCCAGAGTCATCAATTATTAAACTTTTTTCCTAGGAAAAGTGAAAGTGAAAAATTTCTCCATTAACTTTAAAATTTTCACTTTTCACTTTTTATCCTAGGAAAAAAGTTTCATGATTGATAGCAGGAAAACAAGCAATTCTGTGCCGCAGGTTTTAACTGTTGGCACTTCTGCGACTTTGATCATCGATTAATTTAACTAGAAACTTCTGATAACAGTTGGTGAAAGAGGGAAAACTTCAAAAGTTGCTCGTAGATATTATGTGGATATTGTTTGCGACATAACCATGTGTAAGTACACGCGCATAACCAGTTTTCGGCTATTTTAAAACATTTTATGCCGCCAATGCGATGTAACCGCTTTTTTTTTTCGAATGTCACAGCGTCAGCGACTCTTGTTAAGCGTCAATTAATCAACATGATAAACAGATTCAAATTTGAGGAATTGGAAAGTACCGTGATACCCGTTTTTCCAGAGACATCATGGGCTCGCGTCAGATCCAAATTGATTAAGAATCACAAGAATTTTACAGTACTTAATGTCACATACATTATCCGGGATATTCTTAACGTAAGAATCACTTCCTATAATCTCTTTGCCTGAATTTTAAACATTTACAATAGCGTCATTTTTTTTTACGTCTGACTTATTTACAGAACGCAAATTTAAATTTGAGAGATTTACATGACAGATTGACAACGTTAGAAGTAACAGGTAAGTTTACAATCATAAATTCTAATCCTTGGAGCTGAAAATTCTGTACACACTAAAACTCTTGTAGTTTATGTTAATTAAATGATACTAATTAATCCTCCATTGGTCATGTGAAATTTTGAACCTTCCATTAGCACTTAGATTTCTATTTTTGAAAAATTTGCATATGTAAAATTAGAGAAATAATATAATATATGTAATATATACTACATAGTATTTCTCTAGTTTTACGTATACAATATTTTTTAAAAATGGGGACTCTTTGACAGTCTGAACTTCAGTATAAATTTTTATGTTGTACAAATTGTATAAAAATCTGAAAAAAAATCTTACATACTTGTGAAAATTTTAAAAAGTTTTCTATCATAAAAATCAAATTGCATTTTACTTATTTTTAATGATAAAAACTTGTATGAATAACAAGGCTTAAAGATTGTTTTGTATATTAATTAATGAAGCTTTAAGTCATTGAATAAAAAAGTTATAATTTTTCATTCTTGTTTATTCTTACAGTTTTTTTATTTATTTTTCATGTACAGATATATTTAAATTTGTCTGCCAGTTAGAATTTACCAGAATCAAAACATCGACTGTAGCTTCAAAATTCAACTTGGCCAACAGAGGATTAATTTTAAGGAAACTAAAATGACATAATTCAAAAAAGAATGACATAACTAAAAAAGAATTAATGTTAAGTCAATATTTTAATAAGAGATATTTTAATAACTCCAATTTGTAGGTGTAACATAAAGGCTGCATTCCATTTAATGTTCGCATTAACGAACATTGTTCTTGTTTAACATTTGATAAACAACAAAGATGAAATGATTCCACAAGTGTTGTGAGCGTTAAATGGAACATAGCCAAAGAAAATTGAATTATTTGACATTTTTTGAGAAATAAATTTATGATTGAGTGGGTCCAATAGATCCACTATTAATTCTAGATTAAATTCAAATTTTTTAAATAAAATTTATTAATGTCAACTTCTGAAATAATGGTCTTTTAGATGTAAGCAGACATAACCATAAAAAAATATGGTACGGATACAAATTGTTAGGATTGAATAGAGAGTTGAGGCATCTTGATAGACAAGAGATACAGGAAGGTATCGAAGAGGAATTTCATTCAAAAGGTTTGGACATGAACATAAAAGCTATAATGTACGACAATATCATGTTTATATCTGTCAAGGAAAAGAAAAAAAAAAATATCACGCCAACCTATTTTGCCTTATTTTTCGAACAAAAATATTTTTTTTGCTCAAAGAAGAATGTATCAATTGAGTACATAAAAGTGATAGCTAGCAACCTAGGTTATAATAATGGCAAAAGTATCAAATTGATGGGCAGGGATCTCAAATCTTTAATAAAATTATTATGGATTAAACAACAAAATGTTTTACAAGCTGAAGATATTAGTCAACCACCTGTTTATCAATCGTCTAAACCTGTCGTCAGGTAATTCTTGAAATATATTTTATTTTTTTTTTCTTTATAGATATATTTAATGCTCAATGTATGCTATGAGATGTTTTATTAATTGTATTCAACACACTATATTTTATATACTATAATGTGTAAATCTTGTTACAGTAATAATGGTGTGGATTATACGCAGAGCAAACACCGGAAAAAATATGCAGAACAGTGTTTCGGCAAAGATCCTCCGATTCTAGAGAAACTCATTATAAAGGGGTCGGAGGAATCTATAAAACATGACAGTATAGCTTCGAAGTTGCCTAATAATACTATACGTATGAAGTAAGAAAATTTTTTTACACATACCCGAGATCACTGTTTGTATATTTTAATTTGAAACTTCTGTTTTAGCTGGGAATTTCGCAGTCGCAACATGGGTAAATTTTTAACTGCCTTAGTTGAAAGACGCGTACTCATGCCGCCATTACCTGAATATATAGCTAATTTTATGATAATGGGAAAAAATGAATTAACACTTCAGACTAAGCAACAAACTCAGTCATAAGTATGAATTTTTTTGTAATAACAAAATTAAACATTGACATCTTAAGGCTGGCCACATACGTTCAAGCAAATTTATTTGAACATGACTGAGACTCCTTAATATAAGAGATAGACTCCGTTATATCGTTTTATATATCCGTAATGTGATCGACTATCATTTTTATCATTTTCATTTTGTAACTTTAGAATAATTCTTTTTTTTTTAAATTGTGACGATTTTTATAGCTGATTTAAATATTAATTTATTAAATAATGTGCAAAATCATATCGAAAATTATATACCATAGGTTGATTTGAATTGTACATGAACTGTATTTTAACATAATATGAATATTATTTAAATTTGTAAATAGTACATTATAACAACAGAGCAATAACAAAAATTAATAATTAGTCGCTCCTTCGAGTTTAAATTAAAAATAAAAGTGCAAAATATTGTATTAAATTTATTATATAACTTTATTACATAGAAATGACATTAAAAGCCTCTGTTACAATAATAAAGTAAGTTTGTTAAAAGTCCAAATGTGTAATGTTTATTCTACATGCTATTTTACTGATAAAGCTCACTTGTGCCATACATATGAGTCAAGTAAAGCGTAACGGGATTCGTTATTGTGACAAGGGGATATTAGATATAATTCAATATACAACTCTTGTTTATTATGAAAATTATATCATTGTTCCTGTGCATTTTTAGCTAGCACTCAGTCTTCGTCAGATTCCTCTTCGTCAGATGTTATATCAGGATCATTTGCTTGCGCTTGACATTTGTCACAATGACAAACAAACAGATATAAAGAGCTCAGTGCTTGTTGCCTGGAATGTCTACTCCTCTCGAGCTGGCATTCGTCGAGATAACTTGTACAGATTTCCTCGCCAACTTTTATATTTCGTATTGCTTTTAATACTAAAGTGTTATTTGAATAAGGGAATTCAACAACTGCATTTGGTATGCAACTGTGATTTACTGACGACTGTAGAACGTAGAGTCCAGACCCTTCATTATTCAGAAATGGACCTACCGCTGTGAAAGAAATTTTCAAGTTATATGAATATTTATTGAACGCTCTAGAAAAAAATAAATTATAAAGATAAAAATTACCTTCGTCCATTGCGTCATAAATTCTCTCTATCAACTTGTCAATGTAAATTCTTTCATCTTTGGGCAATTCTAAAGCGGAAACATTTTTTACCCAGCGACTGAATGAACTAGTACCAATTCCTTGTCCGTTTGTTCCCACTAAAGCTAATAAACTTCTAAAACCATCTGGCGTGAACCACTAAAAACACGTTCCAATTAACATTAGCATACATATAACAATAATATATGTATATTACACACATGTGCGGTGTACTCAGTGTTAAGAGACTCCTTCATCATTTGCTGAAGGATATCAATCTGGCCTACAAACTTTTCGCCTAATAGATAGTGTACAATTTCGTGCGTGTCATTGGAAACGGTACGATGGCAAAACTGTGAAAACATTGCTAAAGCTTCTTCCTTATCATTTGCTTGATTAACTACAGCAACCATCCTTGCTAACAACATGATTGATGCACTTTCAGGTGGATAATGCATTTGTTTCCACGTTTCACATAATTGATTGAGAGGATGACTCTCATCCTTGACTTTCCCTTGTAAACATAGTGTACTATGATATCTGAAAAACAATAAACGAGTGTAATAAAATATATAATAAAAATTATAGCAAACGTAAAAATTCAATTGTAGTTATAAATTGATGACCAGTGAGTTTAAAATACAATTATATGATAAATGGATGACTAAAAATAAACAAATTTTATAATAAAAATAATTATGCTTATAATTGATTACAAATTATAGAACTGGTTTTAATTTTTTGAGATCACCTTCAGTTGATACTTTTAGTGAATATAAAATCTGTTATGGATTCATACTGACCACTGATTTGTAATTACATTTGAAAGTATTTGATTCGTAATATGTTAACGAATTAAATTTCATTTAATTATATCGCTTCCTTACTACAAAAGGGCTAATGACTTTCCAAGTTTATGAATGAATTAAACATTATCCATTGTTAAATAACTTTGTTATCCAAAAGTCAAATAACTTTAAAAAATCGAAATTGTTACAAATTTAAAAAAAGGAGTTCTTTTAATATTATGAAAAACAAGAATGATAAAAATAATATTTAATGTTGATATATATAGGGAATATATTTATCGGATCTTATATTTTAGATCGTCTTAAGATGAACCAGAAAGCCGCGTATTAGCATCTTAAGATGATCTTAAAATAAGAACTGACTATGAATACCGTCCATATATAAATATTTTTTTGCTGATACCATTTCATTAGTCAATAATTTTGTGTCAAGTTGAGAAGTAATTTGTTTTTTTATTTGGAAAACTAAATTTTTTTTAATTGTCATTCTTTAAATAAAAGAGCAATATTATAAAAGTTCAACTCATAATCACCTTTGAAACGCTTCGTTCTGACATTCTATGCTGCAGTACTTGACTCCACATTGATGGCATTCAGTTATTAAACTCTTATTTACTTCGCAGCATTCCTTGTGTGGTACAACAAAGTTTGGATTACCCGTTAGCCTATGGACATTCTCCTCTGCTGTTTCCAACGGTTTCAGGCAGTTGTCACACGCCAAGTATCCAAACTGAGAGTTCCACAGGAACTGACAGCATATCACGGGCTTCTCCTCGAGTATCACATCCCCTTCCTTAAATGCGCGATTAGAGAACAGCCCTTTGCCCTGCAAGATGAATGCATGAATTAATAATCTATGGTGATGTCTTAAGAACTGGATTATAAAATAATTCGCTGTGTGGTATTTTTTCAATTATATCTTTTATATATATATATATTTAATTAGATAGGATTTTATTTGCTCTATTCTAATTTATCCAATATCACAATCACGTCTGATAATTATACTTTCTTCATCATATAATTATTTAAATGTTTATTATTTCATTATAAATGAATTTATATCTAATATTGTCAAATATTGCATTCAATAGCTATTGTTATTATTATCAGATGTCCCATTTTTGAGGTCATTGTTTCGCTGTCCTATCATATACGTCAAATATGAATTATACTATTTTTTTTTAATTAATTGCTATTATTGCATTCATCTTTATGAAAACTGTTTAATTTTTCAGAATTTCTGAATAACTACATTCAAATCAAACCAGGACTTTTAATCTTGTGAATATAAGAAGAGCACATTCTATTAATTACAAGTGAATACTACTGTCAAATTTTAAAAGATGTGCATAATACTCTCAAGAAGAAACAGCCTAATTTGACGCTAAACGCGTTTTGTTACTGCAGGACAGTGCATGTCTTTATATAGCCACTTGCGTATTACAGAAACTCAGCTGGGAATTAATATCATATCCTCTTTACAATTATGACCTTGTTTACAATTATGACCTTGTTCCAAATGATTTCTATCTATTTGAATCATTAAAGGAATTTCTAGATCAACATTTAGCAATGACGTAAAACAGGCAATCTGAGTATAACTCCAGTGTACTAAGAAAGCTTTTTATGCTATCCAAACACTGGTGAAATGCTGGAATAAGTATAATTAGTATAGCAGAGAATCACATCAAGAAATAAAGATAATTTGTATTGTCATAAATGTGTTCTGTTATTCTATATAACCAAAAGTCAGTTTGATTTGAACATATATAACTTTTTATAAAACTTCTCATCTTTTTCATACAAACTAAGACACTTTTTAGAAGTTTGAAGAAAATCTATATCTTCCTTAGAATTCTTTATACATATGAATTTTGAAAAATTCTTGATGAAATCTTATAAAATCTATAAATAAATAAAATCTTAAATCTATAAAAATTTAAGATATTTTTTCAGAAATTATAAAAAATCTTAGTGTATTTCAAAATTCACAAATTAAAAAAAAATTCCAAGATTAATTTTCTCAGTATTTCTGAAAAATATTTTAATTCGTATAAAAAGAAAAATGTTCACCAGGGCATATATTCCCCCTCCCCCCCCCCCCATTATTTTATCCGCTCTACATTTTATTACTTAACTATCATAGGAAAGAACCACACGGTGAATTATAGAAATGCGGATTTAATCGAAAATACGCCTCACTTTCTCGTCGTTCACCAGCTTGATGAAGAAGCCCTTATCCGCCATAACCTCGTCGTCGATCATTATACCGAGCGGCGATACACCGGGCGGAGGAAAAAAACAAACCTACCGTAGAATTGATGAAATACATTCGAATCCTAACCTTACCATGAACGCGATTCAATGACCGCCGTGAAGGCTGTCACGGATGCACAATCAGCGCACTGCTCGAATCAAATCATTCACTCGCTCCCGCGAGACTCATTTCTATTCTTCTCCAATTCGCGTTGTTTCGCGCGAGCAACGTGTGCTAAATCGCGCTATATAAACATTCGGAGAAATATAATAAATATAAATTTTTTGTTCGATCTCGCGGTGTTGATAACGCTGAACGAGGAAGTTAGCACGACTTCCGGCGCGCGGTACTTCCGCAAAGAAGAAGTGCCGTACTGCAGTGCTATCGACTCGTCGCGTATTTCGTGGTTTCGTCCAGGAATTTTCGACAGATCCTAATCCTAAGCTACCCACGTCCGTCCAGGAACGGCTCTCGTGGAATGATGAACGGAACGATGGCCATGGTAAACTTCCTTTCTTCGTGGCGACCATCCTTCATCCGCCAGTGATGTGGCTAACCCTTTCGCGGCTTAATGGCGATCGCAGATGTCTATGTTAATTGATATGGTTTACAATTGTCGACCGCGTTTGACGCCTTGGACTGTTATGTGTTAATATATGTCGTGTCACACGACACATTTTTCAATCCTGTTAATTGACTACAGGACAGAGATAGAGACTGAATGTTTGTGTCACTAATATATATTTCTATCAATGTAGTTTAACTTAATTTTGATTTATTCTTTATCCATTTCTAATTGTTAGAACTAAAAAATATAAAAGTAAATTATATCAAGATTAAAATTAATTTATAAACAGGCATAAGGCTTAATTCGACCAATGTAAGATTAATTGATAAATATAATTTAAATTCAATTCACTCTTTATCTTTCTAATTTTAAAAATTAGAAAATAATAGACATTATACAAAGTTAATCTTCCATTGATAAAATCAGATCTTAATTTTAATCTTGATTTAATTTACTATTTATCTTTTTCTGATTCTTAAAATTTGAAAAACAAAAAACTGAGATTGTTATGCCTGTATTCATAATCAGACCTTATACTTAAGGCTTCCTTAAATTTATCTTGAGATGCTCAGCAGCCAATAAAATAATTCGTAGAGTATCTAAAGATAAATTTAAGGAAGCCTTAAATATAAGGCTTGACTATAAATGTGAATATTAATTTTATGTTGGTACAAGGCATAAGGATCACTTTAACAAATGCAATTGGCTGATAATCCATTGAAATTGACATCTTAATTGATCAATCACATTTGTCATTTTGTTGTGTTGGCAGATGCGATTGGCCAATTTTAATGAACTAATTGTTAATGTTTGTTAAAGTGACCTTAAATGGAAAACTTCTCTAATTTTCAGCCAATTAACAGGCTTAAAAAATTTGTAATATAACAAATGTAATATCTAACAAGATGTCAAACACAATTGGTTGGCAATTGATAAATAATTTGATTAGTCAATTCATAAAATTCTTTCTCCTGATTGGTCAATGAAGTATTTGTAGCATTAAAGTAGAATGTCTCAAGTGTAGTGTATAATGTTTGGATAATGGAGTTTTCCTCCCCTCACTACATTCTTTATTACACAAAATAGAGATTCCTCCAAAATATAGATTTATAACTTTCCACACAAAGTGAAGTTTTAATTTATTTTCAGATTAAAACAGTATTTGCAATACAAGTATATTCTGTATATTTCACTGGCGTACATAAAAGTATTACGTATTTTGTATTTAAAATTGAAAGATTGGAAATTTTCTATATTTTATAATTTAAATAATAAAATTTATTGTCGATCTTGGTGTTCGAAATATTAAATAATTTTAATCTTTTATATTAAGACTGAAATACAAGATACATTTATATGCTCCCATGAAATAAAAAATGTATAATATTTTTATGTGCTTCGCTGAAATATAAAATACAATTGTCTTACAAATATTGTTTTTTAAATAAAAATATTTCAAATACATGCTTAGCACAGTGCTGATTATCTGTTATCATTATGTATGACAAAACATGAGTTTAATGTAGACACAGGAGATGCTAACGCTATGATATGAAATCCACTAATAAACTGCTAACATACAATTAACATTTTTTATTTGTTGAAAATATTACACAACAAATTTCTTATAATTTATACAAGTAAATAATACTCATTTATTTTACTTGATATTATGAATTTGTTTTTATTTGCAGGCACCAACGTCGCAAAACAATGCAGAACCACCAGTGAAGAAGACCAAAGTCGAAGGTAAATTGCTAAGGCAACCAGATAACCGTTATGCCTGTGTTAACTATGATATTATATATATAACTTTGCTAGTGGGAAACGCAAACAGAGAAACGACAGCAAGTCTAATATGTGTATTAAGAGCGAGAACATGATGCGGAAATACAATAGCTCTACTTAGGACACTCAGGTGCTAGTTTTCTCTTTTTTAAAAAATGCTGCCATACTCTATAAAACTGCAGAATGCGTCTATTCCGAAGCAGTTTTGAGCATAAATTTTCGGTAGGCTAGGGTAAATAGATGATGACTGTATGGCGCTTAAATCACACTAATGTATGGATGTCCTTCTGTTCTGAGATGTTACAGCGGAGAGACAGTACAGAATCCGTGGCCTACTACTGAGCGGTGATCACGAACGTGCGCCAAACAAAGAAAGACTACATTCGTTGAACAGTACAAATCAGAGTTTAACAAACTCCCACTACCGTATCTATTGCCGAGTACGATGCATACTTTAGATAGGTCAGCATTTTAGGGCTTAGAGTTTCTCTGTTTCTGATTATGAGCCTCTTTTGAAGAAATGCCACTAATATTCCACCGCTATAAATTATATGTAAAATATTTCTCTTTATTAATATTATCAGTATAACATCGGTTAATATCCACATTTTTACCAATGCAGATTAACTTTAATCTCGGTTTAATTTACTCTTTATTTTTTTTCTAATTCTTAAAAATTAGAAACAGATAAAAGTATGTTAAATCGAGGTTAAAGATAATCTATATTGATAGAAATGAACATATACATTTTTTTTATGTATATGACTCATGTGGAGTTATTACTATCAAAACAGTAATATCTCTACCTGCAAATGTATTTAAGAGGCTCGTAATCGGGAGTGGCAATGGCGAAAGGTGTATATTAAATTTGTCATGTATCTATATATTGTATATTTTATATATTTGCATTAGGTAATAATGAAGTCGATAAGTCCCAACACTTGGACGTCGATATAGCCATGAATGTGGCTTAGAAATTGTCTGATTAAATTCCACTTAAATATGACCCGATGAGAACGTGGTATCCATTCCCGTCACACTTTTGCCTTCGTATTCTTTTATTCTGCCATCACTAAGCAGGATACGCGCTATTTCGAGACATGTTATAACGATGTCCGAGTGTGCACGTATGTAGGCGATATGAGTGAAAAAAAAATTGACTATTAATATGATTTAGAATTGTGTGACGTTAAACTTTGAGAATCGCGTGTATTCGCATTCTGGATATTAAATCGTGGGGAAAAAAAAGAATTTCACATATTTGCATTAAAGATTTCTCGCCATTGCTACATGAAAATTGTTAGGTTTGAAAAGTGGTAGGTTGGAGAAGGCAAAGACTAAGAATATGGCGCAGGAAATACACTGAGAGTATTCTCCTTTGCTTTGTGCTTACAGATTTGTGCGTCGCCTCAATCTCGGATAATTTGCGCACAACCGTCATTGCTCAGCCCAGAACACGGTTAGCTGTAAATCGAATAATCGCACAAAACTTTTTAAGAGCCTTTTAATTCATGAAAAGTCGAACTGACTTCTGTTTTTCTGTTTCTGATTTCTGTTTCAGAGACTAGCAGACCAAATTGGTTATGAAACCTAATCTAATTATGACTAGTCTGATTTTTGGGGCTGATTGTGCAAACAGTAATTAAAGCTCAAATTTAATAAGACTCCTCGGCTAATGACTAATTTTACCAAAGTTTTCATACATACGATTAATACGTTCGGTCCATTTTCTCTTATAAGTCGTATCATTTCTGACAAAATTTCTTACCTGTGGTCTTCGTATAATCTACGCTTTGTTTCTTCCAATAGCATGCATCAAACGAGAATTTCTTCGTTTCGATGTTTGCACAAATATATGGTTTTCATATCTACATTTTGCATACATGCGTTATAAATACTTCCACACGCACACATTGACACATACATATACAACCATATTTATTAAAAGTTGTAATATTCCTTGATCGTTTTAATTTCTGTGAACTTACAGTTTGGAGGACGATTTTATCATAGCAGCTGGCATGGCGTCACGGTACTCTCGTGTTAAGAAAGATATTCCACAATACGAATAAGAATAATGCGCCCGCATACATCAATGCGACTAATAGAAGTTTTACTAGCCTAGGGCAATAGGTCATCCGGCTGTTACACATCTCCGTGTACGGATCTGTACATATATAGATGTTTTCCCCAAAAAATTGGTTAAAACAAATGTCTAATTGCTGAGACAGCAGTTATTTTAAATGTCAATTTAAATATATCAAAAAAAATTTTCTCGTGAATTGAATTCTAAAAATATGAAATAATGGCCACCCAAATTTGCTAATGAGAAAGTAATCCCTGAAAAGTAATCAATGATTGAATCATTAAGAAATAACTTGGTGGCGTAACTGGTTTTATTAAAAAGTGAAACGACATATTCTTAATATTTATCTACTTTAATACTAATTGTCTAATGCATGATTTCTTTATAGGAAATGCATCAGAGTTCTTACCAGGCCCTATTTATGATCTCAATCAAATAGGTCAAGTTGTTGCTGGTACGTATAACGTTATATATTTTTTTACTTTACATTTGAATCTTTTTATTAATTTAATCCAATTCATCTTAAGAAATGATGTAGAATATTTATAGTGACACATTTTTTTTTTAAGTCAGTTCAATTTAAGTAATATTGAGCGTTGACGCAGATTAATGGACGTTTGCTGATAAGATCTGATATGAATAAATGTTCTTTGTCGCCTTGAACTATCACTAAATCAGTCTGACTTACACCTTTTTCTATTTTATGATTTTGTAGGACCTGGCGCCAAATATCTGACACTGCCTGGAATATTAGGAGCTGGTCTACCGAAAATTTCATCTGAGCAACAAGACACCGTGAACAGGGCGAAGAAGTATGCGATGGAACAAAGCATTAAAATGGTCCTCATGAAACAGACTTTGGCTCATCAACAACAGGTAACTTTTAAATTGTCAATAAATTTTGCTCACTCAAATTTAATATTTTCTCCATTATGACATTTGTGAATGTTAATATTATGTAATGTTACGATTACGCTTTTTGTAGACAATTTTACTTAACGTATTATTATTAATTCAACTCATAAACATTTTTATTTTTTTAATTATAAGAATGCATAATGGATATATGTGCGTGCGTGCGTGCGTGCGTGCGTGCGTGCGTGCGTGCGTGCGTGCGTGCGTGTGTGCGTGCGTGCGTGCGTGCGTGCGTGCG